>ULZI01018976.1_pt1 | contig 82936 bp, 87 predicted proteins | sample 1962991 | NCBI WGS metagenome assembly ULZI01 (sample SAMEA4835886, study PRJEB28245) | human gut metagenome | biome: gut microbiome; material: fecal sample | place: Denmark | collected 2008 | reverse complement strand
ACGGCGCACGGCTGTTGGATGACGGAATAGTTTTCCGTAACCCCGATTCATTTCACGAAACTGACCACCGACCCAGAATTCACAATCAGTGGATGCGTCGTCAATGGCTTGGCGACCGTCTACTGCCGGTGGGTCAACAAAGGCCAATTCCAGAAGAAGGCGTGGGATTGTGTGCCTTTGGCAAGCATGGACGTGAATGCCAAGCTGGAGGGCTTCAGCGTTTTCATGGACAGTTTTCAGGGCAGTCAGATGCAGAATCGTTTTCTGTACATTGCGGGAAGCACGGTTTCCTTCCGCACATCGTATGATGTGACCGTTCCTGCAAACACATGGCATGCCGGCAGCGTATCGTTTCCAGTTGCGATCGTCTAGACAACGATATAGAGGTCATCGTTGTGGCAAAAAGCCGCCGTTCTGGCTACCGCCGTAAGGTGATAAGCGTCTGTGGTTGCGGAATCCCAATTATGCATATTCCACATCGCATGGTTGCTGGATTGCGGACTAGACGAATTCCACACCATCTGGCACCGGAATGATCTTCGAAAAGCATTGGACGATATCGGACGAACCCACGCCTCCGATAAGCGTCACCGACCCGTCAGCGTTCCACCTCGCCTGTTTGCCATACGCGGCGCCAGCCACGTTCGCGACGCACCCAAGACCGACCGTTTGGGAGGGCTTCACTCCCACTTCGAACAGCCAGACAGGGTAATCGCCGACTTTCACGGTGCTTCGGAACGAAGACAGGTCCACGAAAATCAGACCGTCTTTGACCGTGATGGTGTTCGAAGCGCCATAAGAAGACGGGACGAACGATGCGGTATTCTGCCATTGCAGTTGGCATTGCTGGGTTACGGAAAACTATCCTCATGGGATCGGATAGCAGAGTGAGCCGACGCAATTCTGATTGCTACCCGCGGCTCCCATGTTCGCGCATCTGATGGTTCCGTTCGGATTGACGACGATCATTCTCGCCGTCTGCCCGTTCGATACGCACACCATCGCATTGACTTCGACCGGAGGGCGCAGTTCGACGGGCAGCACGTATTCGCATTGCACTGAATCCCAACTGCCATTACCGATATTGCCGGAGTATTTGACGAGCATCATCATGCCGGTGCGGATGACCGTGAAGCCCTTCGCGTTGTACAGGGTTACGGAATGCTATTTCACCGGCCAGCAGCCGCAGACGCGGAAATAATATCCGCTGTTCATGCTGCCGCTGACCGTGACCTTGCCGTAAGCATCGAAGGACAAGGCTCCATGCTGCCCGTTCACACCTTCCAGCAGTATCGTGCCTTCACCATCCGGCAGGAAACCGGCATCCATCGTCTCATTCACGATCTGGCCGTTGGAATTGATGTCGGACGTGAAGGACGTGTTGCCAAAAGCGAAAGCCATCATGCCGACCTTGGCGAGATGTACCGTCATTCCGTAAGGCCCATGCCAAATCTGCCGTTCAAGGGTTACGGAAAACTATTGCTTCGCGTCGAAGACGTGGACAGTCACGGCGATGCGATAGCTCAGCGACGTGCCGCTGGCGTTCCATGCGACAAGCTGAAATTCTTTTGCCGAATGACTGTTCGTGATCATCGAGATGTTGTTGAACGACGGCACTTTGTTTTTAGCGTCGTTCATCAACTGTAATTCGACGGAGTATGAATCCCAGTTTGCCGCTTCGATCGGCAGCTTGATGTCTATTGACGTGTTCGTATTCGGTTTGAAAACCATGCTTGCGACGGAGTAGGCGTCATAGCCTCTAGGGCGCGCGACTACGACCCAGTCATCCATCTGGGTTACGGAATCCCACAAAGCCCCCCTCGGCGTGAACAGGCGTACCGGCGTGCCGACCGTGATGCCGTCAAGCGGGATACGCCACAACGGCATGTACGCGTCAACCGCTCCGGACAATATCTTCCCTGACGGAATGGTCGGGTCGGCGGCAGCCGTCGCGTTCGGCGTACCCCTCAACACGACCAAGTTCACCAGCTCATTACCGGTCCCGGAATCTCGATGGTAATGCGCGCAAATGATGTCATTGCGTTTCATGCCCTGCGACCCGTTGGAGATCGTCACCGATTCCGCCGCCGTAATATGCCAGTCCAAACCCTGGATCGACGCGCAGCCGGTGCCGACCGTCGCCCTGTTGGACGAACTCATCGAGCATTTGAACGCGTCGCCCCAGTCGAACACCACGTCAGACTTCGAGAACTTGGCCTGATGGATGATCGCCTTGTCCTCGCTCGAAATATGAGCCGTGCCGGCCTTGCCGTCAACAAGTTCGATGGTCACTGTCCAACCTCCTTCAACCATGCTTCAAACGAAGCGTCATCCTGCTGCATGAACGTCATGAACGACGAGTTGCATTTGGAACACAGTTCGTAGATGTCGGGCGTCACATCCTCCGCGATGCGGGTCGCCTTGCCGGCCGAATAGCGGCGCACGGTGAACCATTCACGAGCCTCCGTATCGCCAGCGGCGACATAGGCGGTCTTGCCGCACTTGTCGCACACGTATTTCGAGTAACCGTCAGATTTCACTATCCAATCCTTTCAAAAGTGAAACAGCCGAGCGAAGGCAACTGCCTCCACGTGCCGCCGAAATCAACGGAAGGGTCGACACCAGTCGTGTTCTGGACCACGTATCCGATCGGAAACACGATCCGCCCGGAAGCGCCGTCGCCGACATGCGCGCTGATGACGCCGTCCACGCTCACGATCGAGGAACCGTCCACCCTCACGCCACCAAGCACGTCCGTGGACGCTTTCGGAAGCGTGTAGGCGTTCGCGCCCCGTTCGACCGAAGCGAGCTTCGACCGTTCGGAATCGGTCATCATGCCCGACTTGGCACTGTCGGCCACGGTCTTGGCCGCATCGGCGACGTTCTTCGCATCCTCGGCGGTCTGGTTCGCCTTGCCGATCTGCGCCGCGAAACCGGAAGCCGTCTTGTTCGCTGACTCGGCGACCTGCCTGACGGCATCCAAATCTTCGGAAGCGACGTCCGCGTTGATCGTGCTGCCTGAAATCGACAGGCCACGGCCAGCCGTCAAAGACACGCCGCCGCCAGCCGAACCACTGGAAGACGAAGAGGAAGAGGGAGAACCGGAATAGTTCGCGTTCGCCGACTGTACAGGCAGTCCGACCTCGAACGTCGAAGTCAAAATCCCGGAATCGATTTTCACGATCCGCTTCGTCACCACGGCGGTGACGTTGACGCCGGAAGCCTGATCCGTCGCAACAATCTTGTCATCCACACGCAGACCGTCGCCGACCTCATCGGACAACGTCACCTCGACCGAACCACCGGTCTGCAATTCCTGCAGATGCTTCTTCGTCTCGGATTGCAGCGTGCCCAGATCCGCGTTGGAATAGTCGTATGTGGCGCATACTTCATCGGCGCCTACGAGCGTCTGCGTCTGACTCACCACGCCGGTTGCATCGGCGAAATAATTGACCACCAGACGGTTCTTGAGCTCCTGCGAGCCAAGGCCGATGAGATGATTCACCGCGCGACGGTTGGTCTCGGCCTTGAAATCCACCAAGTCGGAATCGACCGTATTGGTGATGATGCCGACCGGCGTGATGCCAAGCAGGATGTGATTATCCTTGGCTTGGAAGTCGAGGCGTCTGCCGCAGGATGCGAGCAGATTGCGGAAGCCTGTGTAGGCGTCCACGTAGCGTGGGTTTTGAAACATCCAATTCGACAAAGTGGAAGCATCGGAGGAATCGACAGTGAAAACCGAATCCAAACCGATGCGCTTCAAAAGGCTTTTGAGGATGTCAGGCAGCTTGCCGGAGACGGTCAGGTAATCCTGATTCGCGTCCGGCTGCAATATCTTCGCCGCCAACATGCCAGTCCACGATTGGCCGATCCACGTGGCCGTGGGCACGCCACCGGAAACAGCCACACGACGGTCGACGATCCGGCCGCCCACGTCACTGCCGTCAATCCAGAAATACCAGCCACGTTCAATTTCCGGCGCAGACGGATCTTCGATGGTCAGCTCGAAATCGTTTTCGTCCGTGCCGCAAGCCCAATCCAACGTCACCTGCGATACGCTCGCATGTGGCGTCAGCTTGCCGTCGGCGATGATAACGTCAGCCAAGGCACACCTCCCGAGACGTCAAACATGGTCAAGTCGATGCCATAATTGCCGGAAACCGTCAACAGCGAATCTCCTGCCGGTATCGGCTCGAAAACATACGAGCCGCTTCCACTGCCGTTGCCGCGAACGCCCTTGTCGAAAACATCCGAAACGTCGCCGTTTTTGGCCGTCAACGTTATCGTCTTCCGCAATCCGGTGGCCGACAGTGACACATGACCGCCTTCCGGAACTGTCACATCAACCGCGTAAGTGTTGCCGCCAATCTGGAAAGACGGATTGACGCAAGGGCCGAAAATGACCGCAGCGAACTCAGCGGCCTTGCCGGTCGGATTATTCACCGTCAAGGCGATTTTCGACAGAGCCAAATCGGTCGGCAAGTCCAGTGGAAGGTCAATCTGCGCACTGGTGCCTGCCGTCATCGGAAAGAAATGCTGCACCGGCAGCGCGCGACGCCAGACGCCATCGCAAAGGACAATCGTGTAATCGACTTGCGCGTATTCCGGCCATGGCACCAGACCGAGCGATGAGCCGACGACATACGCCCGCTGGAACCATTCGCCATCGACGGTCAACATGCCTGGCGTAACGGCCTGCACGTCCGAATCGAAAGCCGTCTGAGCGGCATCCAATGCGGCTGGCGTTTTGGTGCGGACGGTCATTTTCGCCGTCGAAGCGTTTCTGCTCACCGATTTGATGCCGCGGGTGGCCAGCGTGTACGTCCATGCGTATCCGCGCATTTCCTGCAGGTCAGCCACCCACAGATCATCGGCGTTGAGGTCGATGACCGTACCATCATGCGACGTGTATTCAAGCTCGCGCATATCTGCGGATCAACCTCCCCAAGTCACGGTCGCTGACCGTCGAATCATCGGACGCGGCACTGATAATCGCGCCAAGATCGTTGTGCAGGCTGGTTATCGCCGCCACCACGGAAGCGGTATCAACCTGTACGCTGACCTGATTGCCTGTCATCTGATTGGCCGTGGCAAACACTTCTCGTGGAATCTTCCGCTCGTTAAGCAGGCGCATGTTCTCCAGGCCGTAATAGGCCGTGGCCGCAGCATTGTGCGTGAACTCGCCCGCTGTAAGACGAGCGTTGAGCAGATACACGCTGTCGCTCAACCCGTTGCCGGGCGCCCACGCCGGATCCACGTAGCCGGAAAACATGCCGCCGCCTGCGAACTGCTGGAAGTGGCCATCGGCGAACATTCCACCGGTGTAGCCACCCTCCTTCTTCGTCTTTTCCGTGACGGTGAAGCTCTTGTCCGCGATCTTGAAGTTGTTGATGGAGCGGAGTACCGGAGTCGCCTGGTCGTTGACCGATGCGGTGCTCTTCTTGTCGTTCAGCTTCTTGCGGTTGACGGCGTCTACCTTCGGTCCGGCCTTGTCGGTCGAATTGAGGGTGTTCTTCTTGTTGTTGAGCCTCTTCGCGTTCGCGGCGTTCGTCTTCGGTGTTGCCCTGTCGGTTGAGTCCAAGGTGTTGCGCTTGTTTGACAGTTTCTTCGCGTTGGCCTTGTCTACCTTCGGCGAGGCGTTGTCCTTCGCGTCGAGTCTGGCTGTGGCTTTCTTTCCGTTGAGCTTTCCGATGTTCTTGGAGGCAGTGTTCGCCTTCTTGGATGCCTTGTCGGTCGCGTCGATGGTGGCGTTGACGTGCTTCCTGTTGAAGTCGTCCATCATCTTCTGCGCCTTCTTGGCGCTGGCCGTGGCCTTCTTGTCGTCGGCGTCGAGCTTGGCCTTCGCTATCTTCTTGCTGAATTTGTCAAGGTTGGTTTCCGCACCTTTGGTCTTCGACTTGGCCTTGGAATCGTCAACGTCAAGCTTCGCCTTGTTGTTGTCGGCGGTCATCCTGATATTGTCGATGGAAGCCTTGATGCTGTCGGAACTCAGTCCCCAACGGTCTGCCAAGGCGTTAGCGGCCTGTTCGCTCATGCCCGATGCTTCGGCCTGCCGGATGATCGCGTCACGCGCGTCCTGCAGCACGCCGTTCGCACGCTCGATCTCACCGCTGCTAAAACCGGTGCTCTCACCCTGCTTGAGAATCTTCTCCGCAGCATTCTGGGCGCTGCTGGCGATGTCCTCCAAAGCCTGCTTGGTCTTGGTGCCCTTCTCGGAAAATCGGTCGAGCAGATTCCCGCTCTGGTCGAACACCACGCCATTATCCTTGCAGGTGTCGGACAGTTCACCGATCCTCTGATTCAGTTGGTCGACCGCCTGGTCTGCAGTCAGATTGCCCGACTCCAAACCAAACAACGCCTGGACAAGATCATCGATTTGGCTTGACGCATCCGAAGCGGAAGAGCCAAGCTCTTTGTTCGCGCCGGCAGCTTCCTTCGCTGCCGAAGCGGACTTGCCATCCGCATCCACAGCGTTCTTGGTCGCGGCGGTCTTCTGCTTGGTCTGCTCCTTGGCTTCCTGATATGCCTTGGCCTCGTCCTTGATGCTGTCGCGCATCTTCTGGGCCACGGCCATCTGCGAATGGCCCTGTTTGCCGTATTCCTTCAACGCGGCGTTGACCTTATCGGTCGCGGCCTTGTTGCCCATGGCGGCGCTGGTCATGTCGGTCAGGCTGACTTTCGCCTCGCCCATCCAGTGCGTCATGTCCGCGCCGGCGAAATTCATCTTCTGATAGGCGGAGGCGATTGTTTCGCTGATGCTGCTGCCGGATTCCAGAGCCGACTGCAATTGCTCGGCGGCTTCCTTGGCCTTCTGCTGGTGGCTGACGAACGCCGATAACGCCACGCCGGCCACCGTCAGGGCGATGCCCCACGGGCCGCCAAGCAGACTCATGACACTGCTGCCGACCGCCCTGAAACCGGCGGTCTTCAACTGCGCCTTGGACGCGGACGTGCCGAACGCCTCCATCTGCTCGGAAGCGCTCATCGAAGACGCCCTGAACATCTGGAATGCGGTCTGCGCGGATCCGAGCGCCGTCTTGACTCGTTGAATCGGGTCAATGGCCAGACCGATGTTGTTGGCCATCCTGCTGGTGCTGCCGTTGAGATTGCCCGCGACCTTGTGTACCGCGCCGAACACGCCGGCCAATGATGCCATGACCACGAGGGTCTGCTGCACTCCGGACGGCAAACCAGAGAACGCGTCAACCAGCGTATCCAAGCCCTGCACCATCTTGCGCAAAGGCCCCTGAGCGCCCTCACCAACGGAAATCATCAAGGATTCCATGGAGCCACTCAGATTCTCCAGATCACCCTTGAGATTGTTGTTCTTCGCAGCCGCCTGCTCGGCGGCATAACCGCTTTCAGAGACGGCCTTCGTCCACTTGTTGACACCGCCCTCGCCCGCCTCGTAAAGATAATTCGCGGCCTTGATGGCATAGCTTCCGAAGATGGTCGCGTTCGCCTGGTTGCGCTGCTCGTCGGTCAAGCCTTTTTCGGCCTTCTGCAGTTGCCCTGCGAAGTTCGCCATGCCGACGAAATGATGTTGAGCGTCATATGCGCTGATGCCCAATTCCTTCATCGTATTGGACGCTTCGGTAGACGGTGCGGCCAGCTTCATCAGCATGCTGTTCAACTGGGTGCCGGCCTCGGCGCCGATGGTGCCGTTCTGCGCGAAAAGCGCCAGTACGCCGGTAGTCTCCTGCACGTTCATACCGAAACTGTTCGCCTGCGCGCCGCAATTGTTCAACGCCTCGCCGAAATCGGAGACATTGCCGACAGCCTTGCCGGCGCCAGCCGCCAAAGTATCGGCCACCTGGGAAGCCTGAGACCCCTTCAAGTGGAACATGCTCAACGCGTTGGCCATGTATTCGGCGGCATCTCCAACGGCCATTCCATCGGACGCGGCCAGATTCAAAGCGCCAGACAAGCCGCCGGTGAGAATATCCGTGACGCTCATGCCGGCCTTGCCGAGATCGTTGATCGCATCAGCGGAGTCCGAAGCGGAATAAACCGTGGAAGCTCCTGCTTCGATGGCGGCGGCACGCAGCTGGTCCATTTGGGCGCTGGTCGCGCCGGTGTTCGCCTGGACGGTGCTCATCTGCTGGTCGAAGTCCGCGGCCATCTTCACCGCAGCCACACCGAAAGCGGCCACGGCCAAACCTGCTGCGGTCATACCACTGGCGATGAGCGCGGACTTGCGGCCGGTGTTCTCCATACCAGAAGCGACCGTTCTCGCAGTGCTTCCAGCACGGGTCATCGCCGCCTCATAAGAGGCTGTGTCCGCCATCAACCGGATGACGATGTTCTTGTTCTCCGCCAAAGCATCCTCCAAAATGTCAGGTCAAATGCGCCACCAAGGCGTTCGCCGCCGGATTGTCCCTGCCATTCGCATCAGTCCACCGTTTCATGGCCTGCTGCATGTGCGCAGTGGCCCAGCAGACGCTGGTTTCGGCATGCAATGTAAGTTCGCCCTTCGGGTCTTGGCAGATCGAGCGAGGCAAACCGCACATGGGGCATAATGACCGTTCGTATTCCGCCAACGAACGCATCCAATTGCGTTCCGTCTCATCCCATTCGACCTCATCGCCCCTGCTCGGCATCCAGCCCAGAAAACGTTTGTAGCTGATGCCGAGCTGGCGGCAGATCTTAAGATCCTCGACTAGTTGCGGAGAACCTGCGAGGCGAGGTCGAATGCCGCTTTTGGGTCCGCTGCTGTGCCGTTCAGTTCGGCGATGGCCTGCCAGATCGGCGTGAACTGGCCATCGGTGAGTTCGTCGAACAGATTGCGCCACGCCTGTTCGGTCTTGTCCTCGTCGGCCACCGGCTTGCCGCCGATGGTCGCGGAATCAAGCATGAGCGGCAATGCCGCGGCGGCGGTGCCGAACATGTCGTTCGTGCCGTTGTCATTGCGGTGCGCGGCCAATGCCTGCGCCCACTTGCTTACCGGCAATGCCCGCAACGTGAGCTTCAATGTCTCCGCATCCGCCTGTTCGCGTAGCTCTTCGATGCGCCGCGCGGTGGCCTTCGCCTGCCGGTTCGTCCCAGCCTCCGTGATTTGTTCGCGCGTGGTCTCCTCGGCCAACGCATCACCCAATCTGGCGATGTCCTCGGCGGTCTGCTGGTTGAGGATGACATCGACCTCGCGCGTGCGCCTGACGACTTTAAGCATTGTTGTTCCTTCGCTCTAATATTCATGTTCCTTTGCCGGAAAAGAGAAAAAAAGAGGGTCCCGCACCGGCGAAAGGGACGAAAGTCCGGTGCGGGAAGAATCAATCAGGCGACCTTCACGTTCTCCGCCCAGCCGGGAGCACGGACGGAGAAATTGACCTTGCTGCGCAGGACGCTGTTCGCGGCGATCGCCATCTTGGCGCTCATGCCGATGCGGACCGCGTACACGTTCACAATGTCGCCGGCGACAAAAGTCTTATCCGTCTGCTTGCCGTAGCGTCGCACGAAATAGCCCTCCGCGCCCTCGATCAAAGTCTCCATTGCCGCGTTCTGCGTGGAATGCGAAGTGTTGGTGTTGTCGATGACCTCGACGTTCGGGCCGCTGATCTTCTTGCGTCCGGGATTCTCGTAATCCTGCGCGCTGTTCTCGCGCTGGTCGGAGATGGACTCCTGCGACGGAGTGCAGCTCCACCCGCCTAAGGTGACGTAGTTGGACAGGTCGGTTCCAGCGTTGATCTCTGCAGCGGTCGGCTTCTGGATGTTTTTGATGGACGGCACCCAGATCGTGTTGACCAGACCGTCCGCCGGTGTGGAAGGAACTTCGGTTCCCAGAGTCAAAACCATGACTCCTCCTTAAATATTTTGGGTCACATGCGTGACCAGTTGAATTTGAAAGTCAGAAGACGGCACTGGTAAAGCAGCGCCGTGTCCTCTGCGGTAAGTCCGGCCGCATAAGCGCCGGAATCGGAGAACAGCGTCAGACAGCCAGTGTCGAAACCCTGCGCGATGAACCGTTTGCCAGCAAGCCCTGGAATCATGAGGTCATCGGCCAGCACATTGACGGAATCGGCCGTAGTGCTCACGATGCGCACCAGCAAAGTGCCGATGCCGCAATGCACCTGCTGCGTCTCGCCGACGATATGACCGTTGGTCGTGACCGTCTCAATCACCCACGGCGGCTTCTCCGTAGGCTTAGGCGCCGTCTGCCGGTACACGGCCCAGCCAGCCGCCGGCTTCGGAATATGGTCGAGAATCGTGTCGGTCAACGTCATGATCGACTTCATTCAGACCACCTCCACGGCGGCACGCGCCACGTATTCCGCGAGCTTCGGAAGCTCTTCCTCGCCATGCTCGTAGAATCGATGCGTTCCACCACCTTTAGCGGTGCCGAAGAACGCGATGTTCGCGAGCGAACCAGTGCCGCCCTTTGTAGGTCCTATCTCAGCGGAAATGCGTCCGGGCGTCTCAATCATCGTGTAGGTGATCGGAATGCTGCGGAACGCCTTGTTGCCTGAGCCTTTCAGGTCGTCGCGAATCGAGTTCTTGACGTTCTGCGCGCCCTTCTTCACCGAAGCGGAGATCAAGGCGCGGCGAGCCACTCCCCTGGCGAGCAGCACGTCACCGAAGGCCGTCAACTGCGAAGCGTCGAACAGTCCGCTCATGAGTCCTCCTTCACATTCCAACGGCAGGCGGTGGCGTGCGTCTTCTCGCTTTGAGGTGAGACGAGCCTGAACCGCCTTCCGACGAGCAGCGGATTAGCGGATTCCGTGACTTCCACCACGTCACCGGCGCGAAGGCCCGGAGTGCCATATGGAAAATGCACATACAAAGACCAGACCAACGAGACGGCGCCCATGGCTTGGGCCGCGCTGCCTTCGGTCTGCTCGCTGGCGAGGCCGCCGCTGGTCTGCACCTTGCAGCTGCCTTCGTACACCTTCTCCTTGCCGGTGGTCGTCAGTCCCGTGTCCGGATCCGTTGTGGTGACTCCGGGGCGGGTGACGACGCATCGGTCGGTCATCAGGCATTCCGCGTTGGCTCTGGCCTTTGCGAGAAAGGATGCGCTGATTCTCATCGGAACACTCCAATCGAACTGACGTTCGCACCGAAGCGATTGCGCAGGCTGCGTCTGGTCGCTTCCGGCAATTCGGCCGCGTCGATCTGGGTGCCATCATGCGTATATCCGACCTGCGCGTCATCAAGCCTCTCGTAGGCGATGCCGGAGTGGGCGCCGGGGCCACCATCCGCGAGCTGATGCAATCCGGCGGCGACATACGAGCAGACCAGTCTGACGATGTCCTCCGGCACGGGATCCCAGCCACCTTGGAAGGTGACCGTCACAGTCGACGGGATGCCGCCAAAGGGGCTCCACGGCTCCGCCCGGTAAAGCGATGAGCCGAAGAGCCTCCAGTCTTCGATCGTCCGACCATCGACCAGTACTTTGGACACGGCTCGCACCGCCCTGCATGGCAGGTCAAGTTTCCTCGACTGTTCGCCGGGCAGGTCGACGGTCCATTCGCCCATGGTGATCGGACAGCCGGCGGCGTCGCGCACGGCGGCGGATACGGAGTCGAGCAGGCTGAGCGCGACGGTGTTGTCCGGCACGTCGATGCCGTACTTCCGCAGGTCCTGCAGTGTGGCCAAGGCGGTCATGTCAGCCTCCGATCAGACGGTCACTTGCCCTTCTTGCCGGTGTCTGCCTTATCGGCATCATCACCAGCGGTGTCGGACGTTTCGTCCACGACGGCCTGCGGGTCATCCTGCATGGAACGACCGGTGGAGGTGGAGAGGTTCAGTGTGATCTTGGTCAGGCACTCTGGACGGATGACCTTGGCGCCGTACAGGTCGAGGCCGCGCACCATGTCGGCGAAGTCGGTCTGCATGCGCATCGCCTCCACCTTGCTGACCTGCTGCGCGAAGGTCACGGCCGCGTTCGTGCCGGCGAGAATGGACTGGGTGTCCGGACTGGCGGACTTGCGCGGCACATTGTTGGACTTCACTACGGTGAAGCCGCGCACCTGTCCGACCACGCCGTTGAGCAGAGTATTATGGCCAGCTTCGGTGCCTTCGATGAAGCGGGAGTCCTGCAGCAGCAAGGCGTAGAAGTCTGGGCTGACGACGAGCCAGCGGCCCTCATCGGGCACGTTCTGCACGTCGAGCTTGCGTCCGGCTTCCACGACGGCGAGATACGCGTCTGCAGGGGTGCCGACGGACACGGTCTTCGCCGGGGTGCCGACGGCCGTGTCCATGAGATTGGAGATATAGGTCTCCACGTTCTTCATCATGTTGTAGGCGGCGGAATTAGTGAACTTTCCGGTCAGATCGGCCTTGGCCTGAGTCTTGTCGAGGTCATTGACCTTGAAAGCGAAATAGTCGGACTTGTCGATCTTGAGCACGGCGGCTTCCTTATCCGTGACGTCATCGACGGTAATCGCTTTGCCGCGCACATACTCGTGCACTGTCACGTCGTTGTATCCGGTGATGTGCACGGTGTCACCGGCCTCACGGATGTCGCCCTCGTAATCGCGGTTGCACAGGCTCGGGAAGACGAGCTTCGCGCGCAGGGCTTCGAGGATGGCGGCGGACCATACCTCGGGAATGAAATTGGTGATTGCCATTGCTGGCCTCCTTACTTACTGCGGCCTGCGAGCAGATCATTCAAACGGCCCTTGCGGCGCGCCTCGTCAATCTGCTTCGGGGTCATGTTCTTCAGATCGTCCCTGGTAAGCTGTCCCGCCTGATGATCGCCATCGCGGACGCCCGACGGTGGGATGATTCCCGCCAGGCCAGCATTGTTCCCGCCTTGCGCGAGATACGGATGTGCCGTGACCAGGGCGTCGATCTTCTCGCCGATCGCCTGCTGGTCGTATCCTCCCTGATCGTCCGCGGTCAGGTCGGAGAAGTCGATGAGCTTCAATGCGTCGCTTGGATTGATGAGCTTGCCGGTCGCCGCGGCGGTGACGTTCGCCTGGAGCACCCGCTTCTGCAGGCCGGCGATGGTAGCCTGCGCGGAGTCGAATTCAGTGCCGCGCTTCTCCCAGTCGGCCACCTGCTTCTCAAGGTCGTCCACTCGGTCGGCCTTCTCACGGGCGGCCTTGAGCTTCGCTTCGAGGTCGGTGTTGACCTTCTTCTGGCCGAGGAACTTGTCGTGCCAGTCGATTGGCGGCTCCTGTGCGCCCTGGGCATTGGTGTTCGGATCCTGCTGCTGTCCATCTGACATGGTGTTTCCTTTCATTCGGTGTATTTTTCGCCGTTGCTGGAGAGCCACCGGCGATACGAGTTCTCGGCCTTTGCCAACACGTCCGGCGTGACCGGCTTGCCAGACTGGTAGGGATTGCGGCCGTCCAAAGCTGCCTCATAGCGGAGCCGCGCATTGAGCAGACGCTTCTGCGCCGCGGTCAGCTCCTCATGCCGCCCTTGGCGGTAGTCGTTGTTGTGAAGCCATTGGCTGCGGCGAAGCTCCGGCACCCGCTCTCGCCATTTGTCCGGCAGGATGTAGCCCTCGCGTTTCAGCAGCTCGATGGTCTGCTCGCGCGGGAGGTTGAAGCTGTAGATGCCTTCCGGCGTGAGCCTGCGCCGTTGCTTCTGGCCATATTCGTATTTTCGGATCATGCGGCTCCAGCCGTATCGACTGGTGCCTTCGGATGTGGTCATACTGATGTTGCCGCGTCCGACCGGCCGCATGCCTCGGTGCGCGTTGACGACCTGGTAGATGTCGGCGCCGTCTCTGATGGCCTGCGCGTCGGCGTGTCCGAAGAGCTCGTCCTGCTCCGCCTCGCTCATGCGGTTGAAGCGGTCCATCGGATCAGTGATCCAGCCTTGTTTCTCGGCTTTGTCCTTGCCTTTGCATGGTATGGTGCGTCCGTGGCATTTCGGATGGCGCAGGAAGTCGTTGTTGTGCCGGAAGTATTTTCCGGCGAGGATGGCGCATCGTGGGCAGCAGTCGGGTGATTCGACGCGCACGTAGCCGACACCGGAACGCTGGGTGATGCTGACGCCCATCGCGCTGATGGATGTGTCCTCGATGGCCTGCATGGCCATCTGGCGGAGCGTCCGGCGTCCGGACCGCATGGCGTCTATCGGGTCAAGTCCTGATTTGATGGCCGACAATGTGTGCGTGACCGGAATGTCGAAATATGATTCGAGGTCGATGCCGCTCGGCGCGAAACCTGCCCCGAAGGCGAGTGGATTCGCGATGCCGCCATCGGGACGCACGTAATCGCCCTGTTCTGCGAGCATCAACGTGGACGAGTCCATCGCATCGCTCGCCGCACGCGTCTGCAGGGCTGCGAAGAGCGTGATGAAATCGACGTTTGTCCGATTCCAACTGTCACGCACCCGCAGCGGATCCACGCCCTTCCATGCCTTGTCCGCCGCCCTCACGGCCAGCAGGCATAGTCTGGCCAAAGTGTTCCGGCTGCCCGACAGGCTCTCCAGCGTCACCGTCATCAGATGCACCTCCGACCTTTAGGCTGCGTGCTATCTCGGCCATCTCAGGGTCATGGCTCTCGTCGTCCACCATGCGCATGATGCGTTTGATGTCCTCCGGGCTCTGGCCCATCTGCTCGGCTATCCACTGCAATGGATAGCCGAGCTGCTTGTATTTGAGCATCGCGTCGGCCATCAATGCCTCGCTGCGGTATTGCGGTGTGGCGAACACGACCTTCGAATCATCGAGGATCCGGGCGGATTCCTCGTCGTCCTCGAGCATCATGGCCATCTCGCACAGTTCGCGCACCGGCTGGCGCATGAAGCTGATGCGCTCCAGCGTCTTGCTCACCAATCCAGCTTCGGCGACCTCGTAGCCGGTGGCCGGCACCTCGGCGTTCGTCAGCAGGTAATGCCCGGGCGTACGGGTTTCGGCCGCGATGTGCTCGACGGCCTTCTGGATGATCGGCAGAAAAGCCTGCAGGTTGCTGGCGGTCCACTCGCCAATCGACACATTATCGCCGGTGATCTGCATGATGCGCTCCATGACCTGCTTGTCCAGGTTCGCTGGGCGTTCGCCTACCTGCTCGCCGGTAACCTTATCGAAGACCGGCTCGGACAGCGAATCACCGCCGAGGATCACCCTCGCGGGCATGGACGCGAAATCCAAGGCGTTGAGCGTATACGCCCAGCAGACGTTGACGGCGTCCTGCATCGATTCGACCTGCTCCACATCGCTGATCGGCAGATCGTCCAAAAGCATCTGATTGCGGAATTCAACCAACGGGACTCGACCGAGAGGATTCACGCGCGCGGAGTCCGGCACGAACCGCCAGCCATCCACGCCGGGCGGCAGACGATTCCTCTCATCGTCGCCGCCCGCACGAACCCGCACCACATCGAAGACCATGTCCGGCAGCAGCAAAGTGCCGAACTCGTGCTCCTCGTCGTATCGGACCAGCAGCCCCGCATCGACCTCGCCAGTGAGCGGGTCGTAGTGCACTGCCGCGCTGTCCGGATGCTCGAAGCTGATGCGCGCCCTGTTGTCCGGCATCGACGTGACCAGGCCGAACGCACGTCCGGTCGTGGTCATCATCAGCGCCGTCTCCTGCAGTTTGCGGTCGCAGTCGTTCCGTTCCCACACCCGCATCACATGCGAATCCAATTCGTGATCGTCATACGGAATGAATCCCCTGAAATGGATGCGCTCGACCGGTGCCTGCGCGACCGGCAGACACCAGTTGTCGGCGAAGCCGCTGAACCGGTCGGCCATATAGCGTTTGAACTCGTCGGACGCGAACTTCAAGGTGCCGCGTTTGCCGCGAACATAATCCGTATGCTTCCTGATGTCCGGCCGACGGTTCTCGATCTTCAGAGCGAGCAGATTCGCCATGCGATTCACGTCATCGGCGGTACGAATCATCTCTAGAACCCCCTCGTGGTGGAGCCTGTAAGCAGGTACGCCTTGCGTTTCCTGCCCCAGCCAGCGGCACGCGCGTCGCAAGCCGCCTCATGGGCGAGCACGCTTGTCACGGCCGCATCGATTTTCCTTGTCTGCTTCGGCTTGCCCAAACCGTAACGCTCGCCCGATTTGGCGAATCTGCGCGCATTGCGCATGTGTGTGATAGTGATCGGACACCCGTCATGCGCGATCGCATGATGCTGCAGGTCGGATTCGAAGCGTTTCAACGCCTCCCAAACCGCGGTGATGCGGCTCGACCCGCTCATCGCCCAGGGAATGAATTTCTTCGGACCGTACCTCGTGTCCCACGCCTCGATCTGCGATTCCCACGACACCTCGTCGCGGAAACCCGGATCGCAATAGGCGCGAATAACCTTGTATCGTTCGTTGAGCTCGTCCATGGCGGCATTGACCTCGCTGCGAGGAATGCGCCCTCCCCACGTTTTAGGATTCCAAATCGTCGGACGGCGATCCTCGCCGTACCGTGGCGTGAAGATAAAACCCTCGCGCGTCTCGGCCTTGATGCACGTCCAATCGTCGTTCTCAGATCCGTCGAATCCAAGACACACCTCGGTGCCTTTCGGCGGGTTCTCAAGCCAAAGCTCATGTTCCTGCATAGCAGCTCTCCCAGAGTCCATCATCGAGCCATGCTCCACCGCCCTGCACCATTCGGTTGCCGAAGAAGCGTTCCGCCTGCGCGGGATCCTTCTCCATCAGCGCCTCAGCCTCCGCCTCGACGGAATCCAAAGGCACCCACGGGCTTCCGGCGTAGACCCATTCGAGGATCCGGCGACGTTCGCGCCGGTTGTTGAAGCTGTATGGCGTGCCGTCCTTGTGCCGCAGGTCCGGGTTCAAATCGGGGTTGCGGTAGAAGATCCAAACATCTGATGCCGATGTCTCGAACTGCTGTTGCGCGTAGGAGTTCTCGCCGGGATCGTATGCGTTTGTCCAGAAGTGCGTGCGCCCACCCATACCAGCCGCGCCACGGCGTTGCGTGTCGGCAACGTCGAGCATGCCATTCGACTTGGTGTACAGGCCGGCCTCGTCCTGCTCGGCATCCGAAATTGGATTGCCCAGGCGTGAAGTCGCCGAGGCCGTCACCACATCGATGCGGTCTAGGTCAAGATCGTCATCGTCCAGATTGATTCCAGGACGCAGGATGCGGATGAACCCCTCGCGCACCTTGAGCAGCTGCTTCAATGGTCCAAGCCGGATCATCGCGACCAACGGCCGGTAGGCGTTGCGCACCTGGTCCTCGGAGTTCGCGGTCAGCTGTATCAGCGGCGATGGATGGCGCATGCCCTTCGGCTCGCCCGGATTGTAATGGTAGACCCATCCGCAAGGGCAGCCGTTGTCGGAGCAGCGGTACGCGTCGCCGGGCTTCGCCCAACCGGCGAACACGACCGGACCGCAGGCTTCGAGGATGGCGCATGAGGCTTCGGTCGGCCCCTTGCCTGTCTTCTGCGGGCCAATGCAGCCGGTCAGACGGTATTGGAAGGCTTGGTTGAGAACCAGTGGATTGTCCACCGTGACCTCTTCGGGCGGGATGAATTCCGCGTCCTCGCGCACCCTCCAGCGGTGTGCGGCGTACCAGAACTGCCAATCTGACCAGCAGAAGGGCTTGCCGCGGAGAATACCGTCCGGCTGGCGCACGTGACGCCGAACCCACGCATCCTGCAGGTCTGCGAGCGTCGGGAAGTCGATGATCCAATCGTCGGCCATGTCACGCCCTCAAACGGCGCGGGAACTGCACGATCTTGGTGTCCATGCCGCTCTCGGATGCCTCCGCGTCCGTGGCCGGCACCTCGTGGGAGGCCATGTCGACGTTGTCCTCGGAGATCTTCCAGCCGAGCGCCTGCAATCCGGCCTCGGACAGGCCTATCCGGTCCTCGAGCCTGATCTTCACAGCCACGTCAGCCGCCTTGGCCGACGGGCTCTCGCACACCACGCATTCGCGGACATACGAGGCGATCTGGTAATGCAGATACTTCAGCTGTGGCTGTTTCCACGCGCGCGCCTGCGGCAGCCGCCACAACTGCCCCCACAGCTCAGACTCACGCTCGTTCCACGATTCCGAACCGGCCCTATCCTCGACCCATTCCTGCGAGTCCTTGTCGAAATCACGGAGCACATACGGCGGAAGTGGGAACTTCGGCGGACGGCCCTTGTATTCGGTGTTCGGCAGGCTGCGCAGGGTGTATCCCCTGCGTTCGCTGGCACCGCTCGACGGATCTGGCATCGGGCCAGACCTGACGCGTTTTCCTCCTCTTGGCATGGCTCCTCCATCGTCGGACGGCCTTGCGCCGTTCCTTCGCTGTGGGATGCAGGGCCTTTCGCCCGCCCCCTCTGAAACTTTTGAACTCTCCGCACCTCGGAGACAGCTCTCCGGCGGTTCCACCACCCAAACTGTTAGGGGGTATCCCCGTGGGTGTTTTGACGGTTTGCTTCCGTTTGTTTTGCAACGTTTTTTGTTTGACTCGCTTGATGCTGCGATGAGTTGCGAATCGAATCGAAAAGACTTGGTCGTTTTCGTCTTTCGTGTCGTTCGACGCGAGCGGCTGGCGTCGTCGGCTTGGCTTCGATGGAATGTTTTGTTTTGGTGCCGAAGCCTGTGTGTGTCAGCTGAGGTTTTGTCTGTTGTTGAAGCCCGAAGGTTTCGTCCTTGCGGTCTTGCTGTCGTGGCAGTGCTTGCACAGGCCGCGCATGCGTTGCGGGTCGTTGGGGTCCAAGCCCGCTTCGACGAGCTCGATGCGTTCGATCGGCCAATGGTCGGCTATGGTGCTGGGGGCACCGCATAGGCCATGGTGCCTTCCGCATCCGTCCGGCCCGTCGCCGGGACAGACGCACCGCGGATCCCTTGCCAGCACGCGGGCGCGTGCGAGGCGATGCGCTTTCGACGTGTATGGATTGCGGCCTCGTGTCCGGCGCTTGTCTTTGGCTTTCCTACATTCGTCGCACAGCGAGCCGGAGGAGACCAGGTGTGGGCAACCGGAGGTGGAGCATACCTTGTACATCAATCCACTCCCCACATCGGTAAGAAGTGTCCGGCATGTCTGGGGTACGTCTCCCGCGAAGGTCCCCCAGCTGGCCACCCCCGATTCATGGGCTACCGACACAACGGGTGTCGCCGCCATGGTCGACGTCCTTCGGTGCGACGGCTCCAAGGGTTGCTAGTGGCTCCATGCCGGACAGAGTTGATTATAGCGAATGCAGCTGGATATGAATAATGGTCCAACCATCTCTGGCGGACCATTTTACAAACATACGACAGTATAGCATTTTAATTGTGACAGTCAAGCATGGCTGTTATTTCTCCGAGGTTGAACACGTACTCTCCTTTGTGTTTTGTCGGCGTGGCGTGGAGTTTGCCTCTGGTGAGCCATTGGCGGATCTGGTCGCTGGTGCAGTGGATGTCCATTTTGGCGAGGTAGCGTGCGACTTCGACTGGTTTTCCGGTGTATTCGAGTTGCCAGAGTTTGTTGTCACGGGTGGCTTTGATGGCTTGGACTCCGCCTTGCCATTTGCAGGCTGGGCATGTCCATGTTTCGGCTTGTGGCGTGCTGGTGGCTTGGTGGCCGCATTTTGGACAGGTGCCGAGGATTATGAGCTCGTCTTCCGGTGTCAACGCTTGTTCGTTGCGTCGGATGATGTGTTGCAGGCTGGCGTAGTCGTCGGCGGCGGTGCTCATCGTCAATATGGTGTGTTTGTTGCTGATGATGGCATACCATGCTTTCCGCCAGTCGTATCCAGCGTATGCGGCGCGTATTTTGCCTGCCTGTTCGGCCAGCCATGCTTCCGATTCTGCGATGAGGTCTTGAGCGTGGGTGTCGATGGGCAGTGGCGCGTTGCCTTTGTTTGGCGTGTGTCCTGTGGGGCCGATGTGCGCCTGACGGAGCATGATGCTTCGCAGGGCGGGCAGTTGGACGTGTCCGAGTTGGTGGATCAGCTGCCAGTAGGTTTCACGGCAGTTTGCGCAGAGCATGTTCGCCGCCGCCGGTTTCATTGGCCTGCGGCAGTGCTGGCAGTCGGTCAAAGTCGAGTCTCCTTGTCGTACTGGTGAATGATGGCCGCGACTTCCGCTTTCGGCACTTGCGGCACGAGCGGCGCGATCTCGTCGAGCGCATAGCCGGCCTGATGCCACTTGACGATCATGTCCATGAGGGTTTTCTTCACTTTCATTTCGTTTCCTTCCTTGTTCTGGTTGTGAATGCGGCCAGTCCGGTCTCGGCATGGAACACCTTGACCGGCTCGCCAGTCCTCAAGGACACGGCCTGCGCGTAGTCGCCAGCATCGTCGATGTCCTCGAACGTTCTGACGCCTTCCTGAGTGACGACGTTGTAGCTCATCTTGCCGGCTCCTTGTCCGCGCCGCTCACATGGTCCCAGTCGCATGACAGGCCACCCCTCTGGTAGCCCGAGTAGACAACGCAGACCACTTGCCTCGTGTCGGACAGCGTGACGATGCATTCCTTGATGTCGTCGCCGGACCTTTTGGAGCATGTGGTGCCGGTGGCGGCGATGGCGTGGGCTGGGGCCGACGTCTTGGACGCGCTCCCGCATCCCGCGAGCGCGAGGAGGAATACCGGTGTGAGCAGGAGCATGGTTATGGCGGTCAGGCCGATGCCGGCGGGCGCGAGTGGTTTGCGTTTTCTTCTCATTTCGAGTGTTTCCTTCCTTGTCTGGCGGTTGACGTTGTCACTCATTTTTGGAACTCCTTAACCGATTGTGAATATGATGATCGGGGCGACGCATAGGCAGACCGTCAATACGATGCCGAACGCGATTTCAAACGGGTTGTGTTTCATTCGATGGTCTCCGGGTATGGGTTTTCGCTTGTATATTGCGGGAAGTCGCATTCCTGGTCTTTCCACCCTGCGACGTAGCCTTCCTGCCATGCCTTGCGGCGCTCGTGCTCCAACTGTTCCAGGCTGTACATGGGGACGGAATGGCCGAGCATGGAACGGCAGTGGTCGGCTGTCTTTTCGTATGCGTTGATTTGTCCCTTCACGACACCGTATGCGGCCATATCACGCTGCATCAGAAGAGCGTTCGCTAATCTCAGGCCTTCCACTTCTAACTGTTCGCACCAGTCGATGACTTCTTGGAGGGTCCTGTCTTTCTCGGTTATGTTCGTTGCCATGGTTTTTCTTTCTTGTTGAGTTTGTCGGCTAATTCGCAGGCCTTTTCGTCTGCCTGTGCGGTTTCTTCGTCGCGTCCGAGCGCTTCGAGCACGTGGCGGCATTTCCATGTGTGCACGTGTCGTTTCGATGGTGGTATGCCGCTCATGTTGGCGCGGCGTTGGCACCAGCCTTTCCACAGGCGCGTCCAGTCGTTGACGGTGTGTGTTTCGCCGTAATGCCGTGAGTTGAATGCGTTCCATGCGTCCGATAGGTCGAGTTTCGGATAGTTTCGGATGATGTCTGCGTTGGCGTGCGCCTTCTCCCTCACTAGTTCGAAGTCGCTTACCCCAATTTCTTTGGAGAAAGAAGAAGAATATTCTTCTTTCTCTTTCTTATCGGGTACGGGTACGGGAACGGGGCATGAGTTTGCCATCGACTTGCCATCGGTTTGCCATGCGTTTGCCATAGGTTTGCCATGGCATTTGCCATCGGTTTTGCCATTTTTGCCATTTTCGTCAACGGTTTTCCGGCTCCAACGACGGTTCGCGCCCCTCTTGCCCGCTTCGCTCCGCTTCCGGCGCAGAGCGTTCACCTCCTCAACGTCCGGCTGGTAGTCGCTCCAATCGTGGAACCGATAGCCATCCCGTTCATCGTCACGCTCCCACAACCCGACCTCGCACAGTTCGCGCACGGAATCATCGGAGCCACGGAACATCGGCACCATGCGGGCGGGAATGAACCCGTCCGTCAATTGTTGCGCCGACCATGAGCCGGAACGGAGCCACAATGCGGTGGCCCCGTCCGACAGCATCGCGGTCTTCGGGTTAGAGAAGAAAGAATCATCCACCTTGAACCACATCGACCGTTAATCCTCTCCTCTTGTGATTCCGTTGTATTCCATCCAGATGGCTTCCTGCCGTGGCGTGCTGCATGGAAGGCCGTCGAAGTTGAGGTCCGCCCAACCGCTGCCGACGTGCGGCTGGGCCATGATGTCCAATGCTTCCGCGATCTCCACCAAGTCCGGTGGCGGCGTGAGAAGAATTCCAACGTCTTCCATCACATGCTCCCGAATCGCTTGTAGAATTCGCTGTCGGTCATGCCATACAGCGGATCCATGCCTGTCTGCTTGCGCACGGCCAGCTTGTATCCGCAGTATGGGCATGTGACGTAGTATGTGCCGACGGTCTCGCCGCAGTGGGCGCATTCCACGTATCGGATCGTCTTGCTCATTCGCTTACCGCCTTCCGTGCGATTTCGAGCATTTCCCGAGCGCCCCTGAGATAACTGGCTCGCATTTCCGGCGCGGTCAGAGTCCAGAAACAGTCATCACTGGGCATGACGTCTCCCCAGTCTGCTTCCATGTCCCACCACAGCAGTTTCTTCGCCACGGCCTCCACCTCAACGTCAGACGGTGGCGCTTCGCGGCCTCGAATATAGGCTTCCTGCAAATCGTCAGTATTGGCAGCGAAAACCTTCTTGCAGCCCGAACCGTCATTCCAGTACTCGGTCGGGTACACCTTTTCGGCTTCATCCTCTGAGATACTCAATTTGTCCTCTTTCCGTTAGCTTTGACCATTGCCCAGAGGATTTCGCTTGCCGGACGTCTCCGGTATGACATGTCGTTGTATGACTGCACGTGGCCGAGAATCAGTTTCGAACCGGTCGAATCGGGGGTAAGGATCGCGTTCACGCGCTCGGGTACCATCTTCTGCCATACGATCTCGTCGCACAGTTCCTTCGTGCAGACCAGATAGTTCTGGTCGCCGTAGAACGTCAGGCCGTTGCCGCTTGTGAAGTCAGCCATGCATGACTTGACCTCGTAGAATCCGAAGCAGCCTTTCTCCACGCTTGCCGGCACCGGCTCGCCGTTGATGTTCCACGGCTCGAAGCCCACGTAGTCCACTCGCCGCTCGTCAGGCGTGTTCCGGTCGAAATTGACCTCACTCGCCCAAAAAGCGGTCTGATTCTTCAGACGCTTCTCGACCAGCTTGGACAGCATGGCAGTGGTTTCAGTCCTGCTCATTCCGCGTCCTCGCCTTCCAGGAATGGGTCATCGGCCTGCATTCGCTCGTATTGCCTTGCCGTCTTGCGCGCGGTCCATTCTTCCAACTGCGCGTCAGTGATGCCGTACATTTCCTTGAGCATGTGCAGGCAGATGATCACATCGGCCATTTCCTCCGCAAGATTGTCGGTGACGTCAGGCTTGCCACGAAGACACTTACTGACGGCTTGGATGAGTTCGGAACATTCCTCCATGCACACGATGCTTTGTATCTCCTTGCCGTATTTTCTGATGCTTTCACGCCAGACAACTTGCTTATCCTTGTTCATCGGCTTACCGCCCTTACATTCACGTCCTCGCTTTGATTAGGCACCTCGGACGGCATGGAGCCGGAATAGCCGAGCATGGACTCGCAACATGCAGCGCATTCCTCAAAGGCCTGAATCTTCCCTCGCAGGAACATGATTCTTTCTCCGTACGTGACGTCAGCCGAATCATGCCAGTCCTCCGAGTGCGTCAGTATGAAATCGTTGAGGAATTGACGGTAATGGGCGCGCTTCTTCACGCACATGTCGATGATCTCGTTGAGGGTCTTGTCTTTCTCGGTCACGTTCGTAGCCATGGTTAGTGTTCTTCCTCTTCGATTCGGATTGTGATTCGGTACCAGCCTTTTCGGATGCTTGGTTCTCCACCTCGGTAGTCGGGGCCGATGATGTGTTTTGAGTCATCGTCGGGCCAGAAGCCGGTATCGGTGAGCGCGTCAAGGATGGCTTTGACCATGGGCGCCGCGTTCTCCGGGTCGAAGCGCCCGTGGGTCAATGGGTGGATGATCGCGGTGACGTGCACTGGGAAGTGTTGTGGCCTGTGGTGGCCGTTTTGGAGCCAGAATCTGGCGAATGCCATGGCACGCTGTTTGACTGCGCTTGTGCGCGTGAATTTCACTCGCCAGTGGCCGCGACGGTTTTGCGTCCACCATTCGTCCCGTGGAATGTCCACGACGAATTCCTGCATCATTCCTCCTCTTCCTCGGCTTCGATTTCACATTCGGGGCATGGGATGGGGCGCGCCGGATACAGCGCGCACCCATGCCTGGGACATACCGGTTCCACGTCCGGCGGTTCGATCCATTCCATCAGAATTCAGGCTCTGCTGGCGCAGCCCACGGGTCGGCTCCCTGCGGCTGCTGCTGTGCCTGCTGCGGCTGCTGATAGCCATTCCCGCCGAAACCACCATTGGTGTTGCCGCCCTGGTATCCGCCTGACTGCATCTTCTGCACCTGCGCCGTCGCATACTTGAGCGATGGGCCGATCTCGTCCACCTGCAATTCCACGACCGTGCGGTTGGAACCGTCCTGCGCCTGATAGGAACGCTGCTGCAAACGACCCTGCGCGATCACACGCATGCCCTTGGCGAGGCTCTGCGCGCAATGAGTGGCGAGGTCGCGCCACGCGGAGCAGCGGAGAAACAACGCTGGACCGTCCTCCCACTGGCCGGACTGGCTGTTGTATTGGCGTGGCGTGCTGGCGATGGTGAAATTGCAGACCGTGCCACCATTCTGAGTCGTGCGGGTTTCCGGGTCGGCGGTCAGATTGCCGACGATCGTGATAACGGTCTCTCCGGCCATCACTCGGCCTCCTTCGCGTCGGCTTCGGCATCCTCCGGCGTATCCGCTTCCATGACTTCGGCGGTCACGTCATCGGCTTCGTCGGCGCTATCGTCATCGAGCACCGGTTGGAACACGTCGCCGTAGTCAGGCGTGGTGTCGTCATTGGCGGCGGCGGTCTGCGCCTGCACGGTCAAAGGCAGGTACGGGGCGGCGCGACGGATGGCGGTCTTCTTCGCCATGGCCTCGTAATCGGTCTTCCACGGGCCGAAATTGCCGCTCTTGCTGCGTGCCCTCGCCTGCTCGATCTCCTGACGGTTAAGGACGAGGAAGTAGTGGCCGCCGTCCTTGAAATGCGCGACCATGTACACGTGGGTCAGTTCGCCGGGGTTGGCGCATGGCACGTGGTGCAGCTCCTCGTCGAGACCATAGCTGTATGAGAATTCGTCTCCCTGGTGTACGGCTCGGGCGCTGATGTCCACGAGCTGGCCGCTACGTCGCGCCAAGTCGATCATGCCACGGTAGCCCATGATGAATGTGGCTTCCATTCCGCCGGATTTCTTGTTGTAGAAGGGAAGCACGTAGGCTCGTCCCAATCCGTCCACGTTGGACGGTTCCAATCCGAGCGCGCTGCAGGTCATGAAGCATGAGAGCACGCTTTGCGGCGAGCATTCGGCGAGTTTCGGTGTCTTGTTGATGGCGGACACGCACATCTGGTAGAGGCGGTCTGGGCTGATGTTGTTGCCGACGACGCTGGCGATGCGCGGCCAGCTTTTCCGCATCAGCATCTGGAGGTTCTTTTTCGGCGTCATTTCGACCATCTGCCGGCCTTGCGCCTGCTGTGCGATTGCTCCCATGATTATTGCTCCTTTTCTTCGGTTTCTTCGGTGGCTTTGAAAGTGAATTTGCGGTATGTGGTGGCTTTGACGACGTATTCCTTGCGGGTCGTCGGCTTGTAGGTGGCTTGGAGGTTGCCGCAGCGCACGCCCGTATGCGAGCCGATGCGCAGGATGATCTGTTCCTGCAATTCCTTCTGCTCGTTTTTCAGGTCCTTCGCGCGGTTGGACGTGCTCTCGTATCTTGCGAGCAGGTCGTAGAGGTCATCGTCGTCGCTTTCGTCCACGATGTCAGGCGTCGGTTCCGGCCACGCCTTCTGCACGTCACCGCCGGTCAACTGCGGTGGAGTGCCGGAAGTGACGAAACGCCAGAAGTCGGCTGCAGCCTTGTCGATCGCGCCCATATCCTCCACGTCGGCCCGGAAAGGTATCTCCACCGGCTCGTCGTCTCCGATGGCCGCGTACACGTAGCCCCACGTCCATCCAGTGACGAGCGCATAGAACTCGACTTGAGCGAGATAGTAAGGTGGAATTCGGAGGTTGCCGTCACCGTCATGCCAGTCCCCCGCTCGACGGTTACTCGCCGTCTTGATTTCGAGGATCCCAAAACTTCCGTCCTCCCCTTGCAGGATGCCGTCAAGGGAAGCCCTCAGATAGGGCTTTTCGCGGCTGATGAACTGCTTATCGGTGCCGTCCGTGACGAGCATTTCCGGATGATTGGCGCGGAATCGTTTCCTAAGCTCGTTCTCCAAGGCATTGCCACGAATGACAGCCCACTTGTCCGAAATGTCCTCCGGTTCCACGCGGCCCGTCTTCTCAAGCCACAGATCGTAGGGCGTTTTGAAAGCGTTAAGGCCGAGTATCGTGCTCATGTCGGAACCGCCCACACCCGCCTTACGGCTCTTCAACCATGCGAGATGACGTTCCGTCTTCTTGCCCTGCTTGAACCGTTCGACCGTGTAGCGTTCCGTGTCCTTGAGTGGGATGCGCTTCATTCCTTCGCCACCTTCATTTCCTGGACTTCACCGTTAAAAAATCGATGATGAGATTGCAGATGGCGGGTGCCGACATTTTGAGCGCGGTTTTTTCCTCTTCGCTTTCGGCTTTGACGGCGAAAACGCCATCCTTGCTGTTGAAATTGAGTCTCATTTCGCCACGTCCTTCGAGTAGTTGGCTTTGATGTCCATAAGTTCGCCGTTGAGGAGTTTCGTGGCGAATCCGTAGATGACTTTGTCGTTGGTTTGGAACGCGGTTTTCTGCAATGCGCTGATGGCGTCGAAAATGCCGGTCAATGCGTTGGAGATGATGGTGCGCGGGTCGGCTGCGGCTTGTGGCCTGACGTCGATGGTTCCGGTGGTGACGTCGTTTACCGTGAGCTTCGATTCGGTGACGTCGGCTGCAGTGATTTTCGATGTGGTGGTCATGGTTTCTTTCTTCTTTCCGGTTGTAGTTGTTTTCCGTGTCTTGCGGGGTGAATGCTTGTCGAAGGCCGGAAGCAGTCCCTCCTTGCGGAGCTGGCCAAGAATATTGCCGACCGTTTTCTGGCTCATGCCAAGCGCTTCGGCGGTTTCCTTGCCGTCGAACGTTTGGCCTTGGTCGATGCGGTTCTTGCAGTGCGCGAGAATGAGATCGCGTTCCGACGGTTCCGCCGGTTTCTCCGGCAGTCCCTGCGTGAGGAGTCCGCCCTTGCGCAACGCCCGCATTTCCGTGATGTCGAGTCCCGCCTCGCCCGACTCGTCGTAGATTCTCTTCAGTTCGGCGAGTTCGCCGTCCGTGTATTCGTGTTTCAATTCGTTCCCTTTCTGAGTCTTTCGATGAGCGCGTGGTTTTCGCGGATGAAAGCGTCCACGTCGATTCCCCGCTGCGTGAAGGTCGGCTTGCCGGTGTCGAAGCGTGCTTTCCCGTCGCTTGTGACGTTCGGACTGCTTTTGATCCGCGTGCCGGAGCGAGCATGCCGTTTTTTCATCTCGCCAACGTCCTTCGGTACTTGTGTGCCAAAGCCCACTTTTCCGCGATTTGACGCTGGTATCTGACTTTGCGCCTGTCCTGATGTCCTTCGGGCGGTTCCACGCCGATCTTCAAGTACGGCGGGCCCTTGCCGGTACTCCGCCAGTTGGCGAGCGTGCGCACGCTCATGCCGAGCATGACGGCCAGTTCGGCTGGAGTGAGCAGATCGGTCATGGCCTGCCGTCCCGAATGTCGCCCATCGGGTCGATATGGAGGCCGTCGAGCATTTCCACGGCGTCGCCGCCGCTGCCGCGTTCGATGTGCCTTTTGAGCGCAATGTCGATGGCCTGGCATGCGATTCTGGCGGCAAGCGCGGTTGCTTTGCCGAGGCTGTTGCCGGGCGGGGCGACACTGTGCAGGCCGCCGTCCAGCGGCATGGTGAATGTGCCGATGATTGTGGGGTTGGATTCCGGGTTGTCGTGGTCGATGTCGACGCAGAGCACCCATTTTGCCGACTGTGGTTTGTTTTCGTCCATGGTGTGGTTTCCTTTGCTTGTTGCCGTTGTGTGCCCCACCCTGACGAGTGGATGGGGCTGAGTGGCTGGCATTGGACTCGAACCAGTGCCGTCCGTGGATTCCGAACGCCACTGACTGTTGGAACGCGACCTGAACGTGTTCGCGGCCGGTGGCGTGGCCGACGGTGATTGAAGCCGTCAGGCGGACTTTGAAAGGGTCTGCAAGCACCGGAATGCCTGCTTCTTGATAGTTAGAGAGAAGAAGATTTGGAATCCGTGGACGGGCGAACCGTCGCCCAACCGAAGCCACGACAGAATGGTTGTGTATGTAAACGCCGTGGCGGATTATTTTGTTGTTTGTCGATATTCAGTTATGGTCCCCGCCAGCCGACAATGGTGAACGTGGATGTCCGCGAAAAACGTCCCAGATTTGGTTTGTTTTGTTGGACTGTCGGCTGGTGGGAAGTCTTTAGTCTCGTGGGGCGAACCGCACGGTCAGCCATAGGCCGGTCAACAGGTAGACGACGCTCACGAGGACGGTCGCCGTCTGCGAGTCCGCCGTCCGCCACGTGAACAGCAGGGTCGCCGACGCGGTGCATGCGATGACGGCGAGCAAGGTCTTGATGCGTCGGAGCGTGTAGTTCGGCTTCGTGGCTTCGGGTTTGCTGTCGTGGTTGGTCATCTTGTTGCTCCGATCTTGTTGGAGAGGTTGTAGGCGATGTCCTCGATTTCCGCCGACGTGAAGTCCGCGAGGGTGATGTCTTGGATGCCGTCCACGAGACTGGCGCTGCCATCCTCATGGAGGCGGATATAAAAGCCGCTTGATGCGAGCAGCAGGCTTCCGGTTTCGTGGAGTGTCGGCGGTTTTGGCGGGTTGAGTAGTTGGCTGGTCATTTATGCGCTTCCTTGACGATCGTGTCGATGATGACGTCCACGAGGTCGGTCACGTCGATGTCCATCGGTCCGGTGATGTGGCCGAGGAATCGGTTAGCGTAGATTTCATCCCACTGTTCCGCGTATTGCGGGCGAATCATGTCGCCATGCTCGGCGAATTCGTCGAAGACGGCTTCCACGCAGGCCTTGCGCAGGTCTTTGTTGTAGGTCTTGCTGTCCATCGGACGCTCCTTTGGTTGTGGATTTCAGGCTTTGAATTGTTTGATGCTGTCGATCGGCTGGAGCAGCACTGCAGTGAATTGGAAGAGGGTCATTCCAAACATGTCGGCGATTTTTTCCAGATCGCTTACGGTGAAGTCTTTCTTGCCGGTGAGTTTCTTGTTCGCCAGCGGCCTTTCGCATCCGATCGCTTTGGCTATGTCTTCTTGCGTCATGCCCCTTCGAGCCATCTCCCCTCGGATATTGGCTCTCATGAGTTCCGTTTCGCTTGTCACCCAACCTCCTTTCTCGTTTCGTTGCTGATTACAAATAGTACTTATTTGGATACTCTTACGAGAGTACTTAATTGATTACTTTACAAAAAGTACACAATTGGGTATTATGGAGTCATGGGAACAAGAGCTAACACCGACGTTACCGCCGGGGCGCGGAGCGTCATGGAATACTGCAAAGCACTGCAATCCAGGAGCGGTATGACCGCTACAGATTTCGCCGCGAAATGTGGATTCAGCCGCAACTATTGGTTCGTCCGCGCCCGGTTCGACGCGCCTTTGACGGTATCGGACTGCGAACGAATCGCCAAGACATGCGGGATGACATTACGTCAGCTATTCGCAAACGCGCTGGCGGAACAGGAAGGAAAAAGAACCGCCGAAACACTCAACAAGCTGCAGAGGGGCGACGTGGCCCTTGCGGCGTATCGGGCCGCTGGCAAGCAGGAGGCCATCAATGGAGAGGCTGGGCCGGATTACGACGAGCCTGCCTGACCTGCCGATCGACCGGCGCATGACATACGGGGCCATGCGCCGCGCGATCATCGGCCTGCCCGTCACCGTATCCAGCGCCATCCTGCCGGACGGACTGTGGGGCTGCTACGACGCATCTAACAGCGTGATACTCATTGACAGGCGCCTCACCTACACGGCAAAGCGCTGCACGCTCGTGCACGAGCTGCTGCACTGGAGGCATGGCGACGATGGTTGTTCGAACGATTGTTCGAAGCAGGAGCGACGGGCGCGAACGCAGACCGCCCTCACTCTCGTCAATCCCGCCGAGCTCGCACTACTCGAACGCATGTACGAGTACGAATGGCAGATCGCGGACGAGCTCAACGTGACCACGCAAGTCCTCGAAGACTACCGGAGCACGCTCGCATCGGCGTAGAATCGACTGCATCCCCCTTGTTCGACGGAAAGAGAGAAGAAACCAATGAGAATCAGACAGAACAATGCGATGCTGGTCAAGCTCGAGGCATGGCTCGGCAAGGACGTGAAAGTGAAGTCGGCGGTCTGCTCCGGCATCGCCGCCGTATGCGCGGTGGCATTGGCCGTCGGAGCGGCCACCTATGCCGCCAGCGTCCATTCCGCCGCGGTCAAGGAAGCCGCCGAGACGATCGAAGCCGACAATGCCGACTATTCGAAGCTGATAGACGAATACAACAAGCTTGTGGACGAATACAACTCACTGTCGGATGATTACGACACCGCGACGGATACGATAGACAAGGCTGACGGCATGAAGGCCGACATAAAGAAGATGGAGGCCACGCGGGACAATTTGCAGGCGCAACTCGAATCGTTGACCGGTCAGGTCGACAACGCCAAGAGGACCAGCGCTTCCGATGGCGTGTGGCAGGTCGGCAAGGACATCGACGCCGGAACGTATCGAGCAAACAATTCCGTGACTGACCGCTGTTACTGGGAGATCTCCGTAGGCGATGACATCGTGCAGAATGATATCCCTGGCGGTGGCTATCCGCAGGTGACGGTGAGCGATGGGCAGCAGTTCAAGCTCCAGAATTGCGGCACGTTCACCAAACAGTGACGTTCTCTTCCATTTGCCCCACATTTGTGGGGCTTTTCTTATATGCGCTTAGATTGCCTTATAGGTCTTTATATCTGCTTATAAGGCTTATATTCCATGGCTGATGCATTCTTCATTTCGGCCCGTTGCCCCTATAAAAAGAATGTTACCAATCTATATATTACTTATATAGGTTGGTACGTATAAGTATTGGTTGCAGTATTTATACGTACTACCAGTTGGTACCTATTTGTCTACTACCAATGGTACAAATAAGTACAGGTAAAGAAAAGCCCCTCCGGCGCTGTCACACCGAAGGGGATGAAGAAAAGCGCGAGCATTTCTCCACTTGCCAATTTACCAGCAGGTGGGGAGGAAAGACATGGAAGAAATGGGCTACCGCAACTTCAACGCAATCCGTCAGCTCGGTCAAATGGGCAAGTTCTCCAAGATGAGGGCTGACGGCACTCTCTCCACAAGCAACTCGGCACTGCTGCTGCTTACCTACATGGCCAGCGTCACCTATGACTGGGACACGGAGCGCAACTGCCCAACCCCTGACGCAAAAGCCAAGGGCTACCCATGCCGATACTACAAGCGTGGAGCCGAAACATTCGCCTACGACTACGGCAAGCTAGGCATATCGCCAGAGCAGGCCATGAGCGAAGACGCCCAGAAATACATCGAAAAGCGGAAAGGCGCTGCAAACCAAGAATTCAAACGCTCAATCACCACCTTGAAGGACTGGGGCGTAATCAAGCAGCTGGAACATGCGAAGAACGGAAAACCCGCCGGATACCTGCTGCTGCTTGGCGACGACGAGGAGAACCGTGCCGTGGAACGGTGGGCACGCCAATGCCTCAACCTGCCGATGATCTGGTGAGCCACGCCCATCCGTGCCCACATTTTGCCCACGTTCTTCCGGTAATTGCAGTGATTTAGAGTGATTTGCAGTGAATTGCAAACCATGCGGGAACCATTGGAAAAACAAGAAAACCCGGCATTCAAGCCGGGTTTCCAAAAGTGCCGCCAGCGGGAATCGAACCCGCAATCCGAAGAGACCGATTTTAAGTCGGTTGCGTATACCAGTTTCGCCATGGCGGCAAGGCATCGAACAAGCCGACGCCCAAGTCATTATGCCACGTTAACGTTCGGCAAGCAATCGCGTGCCGTAATCCAACACAATGCCATCAAGCAAACCGTGCTCGCTGGCCATGAAGGAGTCGATATGCTGACCATGGTCGGCATAGGCCGCTTCGCTGACTTTGGCGAGCACACGATTCCACACCAGTGCACCGCCGCCGACCACGTCAACACGACCCGGGTGAATGGTTTTGTAGGTCAGGCGCTCTTCGCGCGGCATCGTAAGGAACTTGTTATCGACCGCATAAGCGTCTTCCAGCGAGCAGCTGGCACCATCCACCGCGGAATGGTCGTATTCGGTCAATCCCATGGCCAGAGCGGTCATGGTAGTCACTGTGCCAGACACGCCGATGATAGTGCGGGTTTTGCCTGCAGGAACCGTTTTGAACGCTTCATCGATATGCTCGTCGATGTCGGCAATGGCCTCTTGAATCTGCGCTTCGGTAGGCGGATCGTTCTTCAAGTGGCGTTCGGTCATACGCACCGAGCCAATGTTCATGGAGAACGCGGCCTGCACCTGCGTGTTCGGATGGCTTACGCCATCGCCGCCAAGCACCAATTCCGTAGAGCCGCCACCCAAATCAACCACCAAATACGGAGCTTCGACGTCGCGACGAACCACGCTCGTGGCACCAAGGAAGCTTAGATCAGCCTCTTCCGTACCGGGAATGACTTCCGGACGCACGCCGAGGATCTGCTCGATAGTGTCTTCGAATTCCTCACGGTTCTCAGCATCACGAGTGGCCGAAGTGGCAACGAAACGAACGCCATCCACCGGATGCTTTTTCAGCACCTCGGCGAATTCGCGGACAGCGGCGTAGGCACGTTCCAATGCCTCATCGGCGAAACGATGCGTCTTATCAACATCCTGACCGAGGCGAATCACACGAAGAATACGCGGAACAATATCTTCAACGCCGTCTTCGCTGACTCGGGAGACCTTCAGACGAATCGAGTTCGTACCGCAATCAATGCCGGCAACAGTAACGGATTTCATTGCTTCTTCTTTCTGTCTGAATATGGTTCAGTCTTCGTTTTCCACCGTGCAACGGCATACATTGGGGTCGAATTCATGACGAATCGCCTCCAATGCCATGTCTCCGATCGGATTGGCGCCCTCACCCATCACCAGCGTTTGCGCCAGCAAGGCGTGCAGACACTTGATGCGAACAGGCATGCCGCCGGCACTGGTGCCTTCGATATGCTCTTCGCTGTCTTCCATAGCAACGGCGATTTCATGCCGGAACGCCAAATACAGTTCGTGCGCACGCTCGTAGGCGGCTTTCAGATCGTCATCTTCAGCCAAAAGATCGTTGTACTCCTTCATCTTGCCTTCGGCTTCGATGTGGGAGATGGCTTTCACCGCTTCCGGGCCAGTCAAATAGCAAGTGGTAGGGAAAGGCACACCTCCCGGCAGCAGCGGACGCGTGACCACAGCCAAAGGCCTGCCGCACACGCAACGTGCTCCGACAGCCACCATGCCACGCGGGTAACGACCCAGCTGACGCTCGACCACAGCAATATCATGCTCGGTGGCAGGCTGGTCGAGAACCTTCTTCGCCAAGGTTTTGGCCTGTTCGCTGATTGTCATACCCTGTGTCACTCCTGCTGATCTCCTGATTGCTGTTGGTTGTTGTCTTGTGAAGTCTGCTGCTGGCCACCGGATTCCTGGCTTGTTCCATTCGCATCCGATTCACCGGTTGACGTACTTTCGGACGTTTCCCTCGATTTCGATTTCACTTCGTCCGATTGGTCGGCTTGTTTGAACGAATACGCCATCTCCTTGTACCAAGGCAGTACGGTTTTCTGCGATTCATCCGTCTTTTTTGCATCTTCTGTGGTTTCGCCGGTCACCGCTTCGGGATGTTCCACACGAATCGCCTGTTCTCCTGGAAATACGAATCCCAGACGATCCCTTGCCTGCGCTGTAACGTAAGCTTTGTCATCCCAACGCGCAATGTCGTTTTCCAGTTCCTGCTTTTGCGCTATCAGCGCAGCTTCCTGCTTCTTCAAGCCATTCAATTCAGCCATATTCAGCGCATAGGTATGGAACGTCGACGCCAGCTGGATGGATCCCAAAGCCACGATAAATACCGCCACAAAGAACGCGATGGGGCCAGCGCTGCCCCTTCTGGATGCTTTCTTGCGTGACTTTGAACTCATAGCAATGAAAATACCCGCCGCGTTCGACGAGGAACACGACGGGCACTCTACATCAGCGCATATTCGATGCGCTTACGCTCACTTGGCGATGTACTTCTTGCAGGCCTTGAAAGCGCTGTAGCCAGCATACTGAGCGGTGGAGCCGAGCTCCTCCTCGATCTCGAGCAGGCGGTTGTACTTGGCAATACGCTCGCCACGAGCCGGAGCACCGGTCTTGATCTGGCCGGTGTTCTTTGCCACAGCCAAGTCGGAGATGGTGGTGTCCGGGGTCTCGCCGGAACGGTGGGAAACCATGGAGGTGAAGCCGTTCTTGGTGGCCAGCTCGATGGCGTCGAGGGTCTCGGTGACGGTACCGATCTGGTTCAGCTTGACCAGCAGGGAGTTGGCGGCGCCGAGGTCGATGGCCTTCTGCAGACGAGCCGGGTTGGTGACCAGCAGGTCGTCGCCGACGAACTGCAGACGATCGCCGAGCTTGGCGGTGATGGCAGCCCAGTCTTCCCAGCCTTCTTCCTGGAACGGATCCTCGATGGAAACGATCGGGTACTCGTTGATGAGGTTCTCGTAGAAGTCGAGCATGTAGCCGGCTTCGCGATCGTCACCTTCGAAGTGGTACTTGCCGGTCTCCTTGTTGTAGAACTCGGAGGAAGCCACGTCGAGGGAGATGCCGATCTGCTTGCCCGGCTCGTAGCCGGCGGCGGAGATGGCGTCCATGATGTAGTTCAGGGAGTCCTTGTTGGACTTCATCTTCGGAGCGAAGCCGCCCTCGTCGCCGAGGCCAGTGGCCAGGCCTTCCTTCTTCAGGACGTTCTTCAGGGTGTGGTAGACCTCAACGCCAGCGCGCAGAGCCTCGGAGTAGGTGTCGAAGCCGTACGGGGAGATCATGTACTCCTGAATGTCGGTGGCGAAGTCAGCGTGAGCGCCACCGTTCATGATGTTCATGTTCGGGACCGGCAGGATGTGGCCGTTGGTGCCGCCGATGTAGCGGTACAGCGGCTGGCCTGCGGACTCAGCGGAGGCGTACAGAGCAGCCAGGGACACGCCGAGGATGGCGTTGGCGCCCAGACGACCCTTGTTCGGGGTGCCGTCGAGCTCGATCATGACCTCATCGAGAGCGCGCTGGTCGGAAGCATCCATGCCGATGACCTTCGGAGCGATCTCCTCGTTCACGGCCTTGACGGCATTGAGAACACCCTTGCCCTGGTACACGGACTTGTCGCCATCGCGACGCTCCCAAGCCTCAGCTTCACCAGTGGAAGCACCGGACGGAACGAGGCCCAGGCCCTGAGCACCGTCTTCGGTGTCGAGAACGACCTCAACGGTCGGGTTGCCGCGGGAATCGAGAATCTGACGCGCGTAAACGCTTTCAATTACTGCCACAACTACTCCTTATAAACGTTAGGTTGTGATGACATTGCCTAGAATAGTGCGTTTTGTGGACGTATGGCAAACTTATCCGACACGATTTATGTGAACGCTCACATAAATCGTGTCGGACGCGTCCGGAACTTCGCCTGTTATTTCCTTGGCGCTGGCTTCCAGTCAAGATCGTCGAGAAGTTGGTTAGTCCATCCAACGATCTCATCGGAACTCATTGGCCCGGATCCAAGCGACCCCGCAAACGGGGTGGGGATCACATACGTTTGAGTGACAGGCCTGTACTGGATGCCTTTGTAGATTCGCGCCATGCGCATCTGTACGGATTCACGTGGCTCGAATTTGGACACACGAATGTTACGTCCTTGACCGATGATTTCCGTAATGCCAAGCTTTCTTGCTTTGAATCGCAATCGCGCCACATCGAACAATGCTTCGAAATCGACCGGAGGCTTGCCGTAACGATCCGTAAGCTCATCACGCAACTCGTCAAGATCGGCTTCCGTACGAGCACCCGCCAACTTGCGGTAGGCTTCCAATCGCAATTTGTCGGAATCGATGTAGCTGACGGGAATGGACGCTTCGATCGGCAGATCGATGGTGACAGCAACCGATTCCGTACGTTCCGGTTCCTTGTACTGCTCGACGGCCTCGGACACCATGCGCACATACAGATCGAAACCAACACCCTCGATATGCCCGCTCTGCTCGTCGCCCAGCAGATTGCCGGTGCCACGCAGCTCAAGATCCTTCATCGCCACGTCAAAACCTGAACCGAGCGCAGTGTTCTGCGCGATGGTGGCCAGTCGGTCATGCGATTGCTGGGTCATCGGCTTGGTCGGATCATATAGGAAGTACGCGTAGGCACGCTCACGGCCTCGCCCGACACGACCACGCAACTGATGAAGCTGGCTTAGGCCGAAACGGTCGGCATGATCGACGATCAACGTATTCGCATTGGAAATATCAAGACCGGTTTCGATGATGGTGGTGCATACGAGCACATCAATGTCGCGATGCCAGAAGTCTCGGATCACACCGTCAAGCTGCTTCTCCCCCATCTTGCCATGGGCGATGCCGACATGCGATTCCGGCACCAGCTCGTGAATCTTCGCGGCAACCGAAGCGATGTCTTGCACTCGGTTGTGCACGTAGAACACCTGGCCACCGCGCAACAGCTCACGTCTGACCGCAGCAGTGACCTGAGCATCCTCATACGCGCCAACGTAGGTAAGCACCGGCAAGCGGTCTTCCGGAGGCGTGGCCAACGTGGACATTTCACGAATGCCTGTAACGGCCATCTCCAGCGTTCGCGGAATCGGTGTTGCCGACAGACTCAGCACATCCACATTGGTACGCAGCGCCTTCAACGTCTCTTTGTGTTCGACGCCGAAACGCTGCTCCTCATCGATGATGACCAGTCCCAGATCCTTGAATTTGACCTTCGGTCCGAGCAGTTTGTGCGTACCGATCACCACATCGACGGAACCGTCTTCAAGTCCCTCGATGGTGTCGTTGATCTCCTTGGTGGTTTGGAAACGGCTCATCGCCCTTACTTCCACCGGGAATCCTTCAAAACGTTCGGTGAACGTCTCGAAATGCTGTTGCACCAGCAATGTGGTCGGCACCAGCACAGCCACCTGTTTGGAATCCTGCACCGCCTTGAATGCGGCACGTACGGCGATTTCGGTTTTGCCGAATCCCACGTCGCCGCAAATCAGGCGATCCATCGGCACGGGCTTTTCCATATCGGATTTGACTTCGTCGATGGTGGTCAGCTGATCAGCGGTTTCTTGGTACGGGAAAGCGTCTTCCAGTTCTTTCTGCCAAGGGGTGTCTTTGCTGAAGGCATACCCCTGCATACGTTGACGTGCCGAATACAGTTTGACCAGATCTTCGGCGATTTCGTGCACATGCTTACGTGCTTTCGCCTTGGTGGCAGCCCAGTCGGATCCGCCCAGTTTGTTGAGTTTTGGAGCGTCGGCACCGATGTATTTGCTGACTTGGTCAAGCTGGTCGGTGGGGATGAACAGTTTGTCGGCAGGTGCGCCGCGCTTGCTGGATGCGTATTCGATGACCAGATACTCGCGTGTGGTCTGGTTGGCGCCCGCTCCGATGGTACGCTGGCGCATTTCGAGGAACCTGCCGATGCCATGCTGCTCATGCACCACGTAATCGCCGGCTTTGAGCTCCATAAGGTCGATGGCCTTACGGCGACGTTTCGGTGTTTTTGCCTGTCCCGCGGCCGATGTACGTCCGGTCAGGTCGCGTTCGGTAAGCAGTGCGACTTTCGCGGCATTATCGACGAATCCGTCGATGGCACGCGATCTGATGCAGTCGAAGTTGGCGATTCCCGTTTCGTTGATGGCACGTTTGAGTCGAACAAGAGTGCCTTGCGCTCCTGCAGTGACGGTGACGGCATAGCCGGCATCAAGAAGACCTTCGATACCGGAAGCTGTCTTGGCCTCATCTCCGCGATATTCTCCAGGATTGGTGGCGTCGAGCTGAACGCGGCCTTCCCTACTGGAGTTCACACCGAAACTCGTAAGCTTCCATACGTCATGCCTAGAGAACACCAGTGAGGAAATCGTTTCCTCAAAATCGTAGAAATTCGCCTGATCGAATGTGATTGGAGCACCGGCACCATGACCGGATGCAGCAACATGCCAACTGGCTGCAAGGAATTCATTAGCCGTTTTGGCAAGATCGTCGGCAGCGCGACGCAATTTTTCCGGATCGGACAGCATCACCAACGCACGCTTGGGAAGCATGCCCTGCACCGGTTCCATATCATCGACTAATGCGGGAAGCAACGATTCCATGCCTTCGACAGGAATGGCGTTGGCAATGGATTCAAGCATGTCTTCGGCGTTTGGAATGGAGCCGATCAGGGATTTCGCACGCACGCGCACCTTTTCGGTCAGCTGCAGCTCACGGCATGGCGTGGCCCAGACCATCGGAATGTCACTGCCATACGTACGCTGGTCGGATGCATGGAATTCCTTGATGGTATCGATTTCGTCACCGAAGAATTCGATACGAACCGGATGCGGCAATGTTGGAGGAAACACGTCGATAATGCCGCCTCGCACTGCGAATTCACCACGATCCATCACCAAGTCGACTCGAGTATACGCATTCTCCACCAGTCGATGCGACGCCTCATCGAGCGCCAACTCCTCACCTTGGGAGAACACCAGCGGCTCCACATCCCCCAAGCCCGCAACCACAGGCTGAATCAGGGAACGCACCGGCATGACGAGAATCCTGATGGGGCCAAACAGCTTGCTTCCCTCTTGAGGGTGCATCAGTCTGCGGAACACCGCCATACGGCTCGCCACGGTATCGGCGCGAGGCGAAAGACGTTCGTGCGGCAAGGTTTCCCACGCTTCAAGCTGTGCCACATCGTTTGGATCGCCGGAATACCACGAACGAATCGCCTCAACCATTTCCTCGGCCTCGCGCCCGGAAGCCACCACAAGCACAACCGGTCGTGTTCCCGCTGCCCCGGCAGCGAGCGCCGGACGCAATCCTTCGGGAACGCCAACGGTGATGCTGGGGTCTATGTCGGATTCCGGCACTTCGATCTCGTCGGAAATCAGCGCACGAAAATCCTCATCGGTTTCGAGTACGTCGAGAATGCCAGCCAGCGAACCTGACGTCGGCAGTTGCACCGGTTCAGCGGCCATTGAACTGCTCCTGAGCCTTGGCGAGGCCGTTGAAGATGATGGTTTCCGCCGCGTCGGCACCGTCGGCAAGGAATTCCGGAAGCTGCTTGCGCTGATCCGGACCGAATCCGCCCAGCACCCAATTCACCGTGTTGTCGTGGGCGTGGGCGCCGCGTTGCGCATGACCGACTCCCATGCGCACTCGGGCATACTTTGGCGTTCCCAAGGCACGATCAATTGATTTGATGCCGTTATGGCCGCCTGCGGAGCCACCTGCCTTGACTTTGATACGTCCGAAATCAAGATCCATGTCGTCGTGAATCACCACAATATGGTCTGGTTCAATCTGATAGTAGGCACTGATGGAAGCCAACGCATTGCCTGACTCGTTCATGTAGGTGAGCGGCTTTGCCAGGAAGAATTTGACGTTACGGCCAGACAGGTTCATCACGCCTTTGCCGAGCATGGCAAGCCCTTTATGGTCGGAAAAGTTGACCGACCAACGTTCGGCCAACAGATCGGCTGCCATAAATCCCATATTGTGACGGGTGCCTTCGTATTTGGATCCCGGATTGCCAAGTCCTGCGATCAACCAGAAATCAGATGCCATTGAAATCGTTCCATTCATTCATACGTACGTTTGTGCGCGTTCATATTGCGTCACGTTGTCTCGTCTTGATAACCGCAAAGATTGTACTTACAGGTCGAGATACCAGTAACTCATGTCACGCATGGTGCCGGTGGAATCGGTGGCGGCAGTTGGCATGAGGCCAAACTGTGTAAAACCGAACCGTTTCATCAGTGCGATCGAACCGGCATTGTCTGCGAAAATAATGCCGCATGCCTTACGCATATTACGCTTTCGACATTCTTCAAGCAGTTTGGTGAGTGTGTATGTACCGACTCCCCTGCCCTGCCATTGCGGATCGATATAATAGGCGAGATCGGTGACGCCGTCGTATCCTGCGCGATCGTAGAAAACGGAAAGCGCGCTGAATCCAATGATCCGCCTCTCTCCGTCATCATCTACCGTTTCCGTAACGAACACCGCGTACGGATCATGATGCGATTCAACCCATGCTTTGCGCTGTTCGTATGTGCGTGGAGTTATATCGGCCGATGATCCACCTCGTATGACTGCAGCGTTGTAAATGTCGGTGATTGCTTGAATGTCGTTTTGCGTTGCGATGCGGTAGGAATACTCGATCATGTTTTTGAGCATACCGGGCATATGCATAAGGCGGAAGACCGGTTCTCCATATGGAACCAGTCTCCCGCCTTATGCAAACAGCAATCGTACGGAACTTGTGCGGAAACTACTGCTCGAGTTCGAGCGCCTTGTTCAACGCTTCCTGAAGTTTCTTCTGCGCCTCGCCATAAGCGGACCAATCGCCTTTCTTCATGGCCGCGTCGGAATCCTTCATTGCCTGGGAAGCGTCGTTAAGCGCGCTCTTCAGACCGTTGCTCATCGTGCCGGAGCTACTACCGGTATTGCCGGAACTGCTGTCATTGCCCGAGTCTGTTCCAGATGACGAATCCGTGCCATCGGTTCCGGAAGAACCATCGGTGGAGGCATCGCCGTTGGTATCGGACGTATCAGTCTTGCCACTGGTCGAGCCGTCGACGTTTTCAGCATCGCCAGCGGATGCACCGGAGTTGCCGCCGAACACCTGATCGAGCGCTTCGTCCAACGTGTTGGCGAATCCGACCTGGTCGCCGAAGGCCACCAACACCTTCTTCAACAGCGGGAAACTGGTGGAACCGGAAGACTTGACGTACACCGGCTGCACGTACACCAATCCGCCGCCGAGCGGCAGTGTAAGCAGATTGCCTCGCTGCACATTGGTGGAACCGGATTCAAGCAAATTAAGTTCCTTCGACACGTCGGCCGACGCATTGAAGTTGTTCTGTGCCTGACCGGGGCCTGGCACATTGGAATCCTTCGGCAACTCCTGCAATCGAAGCGTGCCATAGTTCGCGCCGATCTTGCCTTTTTCGTGGCCCGCATCGGAATCGACAGACAGGAATCCCGTCAAAATCTCTCGAGTTGACGTGCCTGCGGGAATATACGACGACGTCAACGAGAACACCGGTTCGTTGGATCCACCGGTCTGCAGCGTCAAATAGTACGGCGGCTGCAGAATGTCGCGTTCCTGAGCCTGCTGGGATTCGGTCGGATCGACTGGAGTCTGCCAGAAATCCTCACCGGAGAAGAACTGGCTGGCGCTCGACACATGGTACTTGGTCAACAGTTCTCGCTGCACCTTGAACAGGCTTTCCGGGTAACGCAGGTGGCTCATCAGATCGCCGGAAATCTCCGACAACTGGTGGTACTGGCCGGGGAAGATCTTCTGCCATGCCTTGATCACCGGATCGGATTCGTCCCACACGTACAGGTCCACGGAACCGTCATACGCATCGACGGTGGCCTTCACGGAGTTGCGAATGTAGTTGGCGTTCTTCGAAGCCAGCTCACTCACCGTGGCCGAAGATTCCGTAGTGGAATCCTTGGAGGCTTCGCCCAGATCGGTCATCTGCGAATACGGGTAGGCGTCAGACGTGGTGTAGCCATCGACGATCCACTTGACACGACCATCCACGACCGCCGGGTACACACGGCCGTCAAGCGTCAGGTATGGCGCGACCTTGGCCACACGCTCCTTCGGGGAACGATCATAGAGAATCTGCGATTCGGAGTTCACACGGTTAGAGAACAGAATCTGGTCGGAGCCGAAACGGATGGCATACAGCAGTCGGGAGAAGATATTACCGATCTTCGGGCCGCCATTGCCACCGAACGTGTTGGTGGCGCCTTCGGAACCGGTCGGGTAATCGAACTCCCACGACTGCGTACCTTCCGGAGCGCCCACGATCGAATATTCGGAAGCGTTCGGCGAGAAGTAGATACGCGGCTCGTACTGTTCGGATTCGGTGAGCTTGCCTTGGGTTGGAATACCCGCCTCGAAGAACTTCGGCTGGCCGTCGGCCGTCACCTTGTTGCCGTAGGCGGCCACCACACCATAGCCGTGCGTGTACACGGTATGGTCGTTGACCCAGTTACGATTGTCAAGACCGGCAAGGTCAAGTTCTCGTGCTGCGATCACCGTATCTTGGCTCACACCGTCGACCTCATATTTGTCGACGGCAAGAGTATCGGCAAACGTGTAATACTGCTTGGATTGCTGCAGCTGCTTGAATGTCGGGGAAACGATCTGCGGATCGAGCAGTCGGATCTGCGCGGTCGATTCCGCGGAATCAGCCAACGCACCAGCCTCGCCTTCCGTAGTGGCCTGATACTGTTCGGTCTTCACATTGTTCAGACCGTATGCTTCACGGGTGGCGTCGATATTACGCTGGATATAGGTAGATTCCATTTCCTGCGCGTTCGGATTCACACGGAAACGCTGCAGCAGCATCGGCCATGCCACGGTAAGCACCAAGCTCACCACAATGGCGGATGCGATGGCCACGGTCGGCACCTTCCACGCTTTAAGCGCTTCGGAAGCACGCACCGCAATCGGAGCCTGGCCTTCCAACGCATGCGACTTCATGATCCACACGCCGAGAATCACACCGAGAATGACGGTGATGGCAGCCATGATGAAGGTGACGGGAATCGTGGCGTTGACCGTGGTATACGTGGCACCGGTGATGCGGCTACCCTCCTGCGTGAGGTGGGAGAACACGCCAAGCACCTGATTCGTCGCCCATGCGAACATGTTGAGCATCAGCCAGATGCCGATCTGTCTACGCGCACGCTTGGTGATGTGGAACAGTCCACGACCATGCACTGGCATGGTGATTCGGATGCCGCCCATCATCACATGCGTGACGATGGAGAAGATGATGCCGGCAAGCAGCAGCAACGACACTGCCGACATGATCAGCTTCAAGCCAGGCAATACGAACACATAGAAACCATTGTCGATGCCGAATTGCGGGTCGGTGGTGCCGAAACTCTGCGCGTTGAACATCAGCAGGATTTCAGACCAATTCGCATTAAACTGCGATCCGAACATCAAGCCGACGATCAATGAAATCACCACAGCCACACGACGTGCATTCTTTGAGCTCACGCCCTTGCCCACTTCGATGGTGTCGCCGTTAATACGAATCGTGGAACCATCGGCAGCATCGGGGCGAGCCCAGATCGCCAGCGACGCGGACAGGAATCCGACCGCGGCGATCAGCAGCGCATACGCCACCCACAGGCCTACCCTGGTACCCAACTGCGTCCAAATCACGCTTTGGAAGCCAAGCTGCGCATACCACATGACGTCGGTGATGAACTGCGCCAAGCCAAAGAACAGGCCGATGATGATGGCAAGCGCCAGCACCACACCGATTAGAATCTTGTTGCCGTTCGACGATTTGCGCGGACGGTTCGGCTGGCGTGTGATACGCGGACCGGACGGACCTCTTGGAGGCATGTTCGCCGAAGACCGGGCGGTGTTATCACCATCGGTTTCGACATTGAGAATGATGGGATCATCGTTGCCGGATTTATTGGCACGCTGCCCTTGGGAGCGGTTCGGACCGCTTTCCGGGTCGAACATGGGACCAAACATATCAAAAAAAGACATACTAATAGCCTATCGACAGGCACGGAACGTGCTTTATGCCGCTAGCCTAATGTTTACGCAATTCACGAACACGAATCCACCCGTTCTTTTCTTATGCGATCGTATTCGCCATCACCGGCATGTGATAGATAATGACACTATGAGGAGAGTTCACGTTCATTTCGCTCGTTGTGCTGCCGCACTGTGCGCCATCGCACTGCCGCTATCGTTCGCTGGGTGTTCATCCAGCGCGAGTTTGAATGCTGGCTCCAACCAATCCGAGCAATCCAATTCGCAGCAGTCCGATGCATCACATGATGCGCTTGACAAATCCAACGTGCCAAGCGTGGTGGACGACTCGCCGCATGGCAGAGCTGTGGCTGCAGTCAATGCCATGAGTCTTGCAGAGCGCGTCGGTCAGCTCGTCATGGCACCCCTGTATGCGGGATCCGATCCTTCCTCGTTACAGGATCTCATTGTGAACCAGCATGTCGGATCGGTGTTGATCATCGGCAATTGGAATTCGGGAACGGCTGGCGTGGCCACCGCCACATCCACCTTGCAATCGTATGCCCCTGGTAATAATCAACTCCTGATGACCACCGATCAGGAAGGTGGTTTGGTGCAGCATCTGCAGGGTGATGGGTTCGACCAGATGCCTTCCGCCACCAATCAGGGTTCAATGTCGACCAACCAGCTACGGCAATCGGCTGCCGTATGGGGTTCCCAACTCAAGTCGGCCGGCATCAATGTTGATTTGGCGCCGGTGGTGGGCACGGTAACGGTAGATAGGGCTTCCAATGGCCCGATCGGCGCACTGTATCGTGATTTTGGTCTTGATGCGGACGGCAATGCCGACCATGCCAAGGCGTTCATTCAGGGCATGGCGGATTCGGGTGTAGGCAGCGCCATCAAGCACTATCCTGGTTTGGGTTCGGTGACGGGCAACACCGATTTCACCGCCGACGGCATTCTTGATACCACCACCACGTTGGACGGTGCGGAAATCGGCGCGTTCAACAGTACGTTGGAGGCGAACCCTTCCATGGTGATGATGTCGCTTGCCACCTATCAGGCTATTGATCCGAATAATCCCGCCGTGTTCTCCAGCGCTTTGGTAACGGATTATTTGCGCAATACGGTCGGATTCCAAGGTGTCATCACTTCGGATTCTTTGTCCGCCACTGCGTTGGGTGGCATTCAGCCGAGTGATTTGGGTGTGCGATTGGTTGAGGCCGGCGGTGATCTTGCCTGCATTGGCGCTTTCGATTATGTTCAGCAGGTTTTGGATGGTTTGAATGCGAAGGCCGCAGCTGATTCCGCTTTTGCAGACAAAGTAACGCAGTCCGCGATTCGTGTGATGACATTGAAATACAGCATGGGACTCGCTTCTTGATTGCGAAATATTGATTGCGGAACATGCAATCGAATATCTTCGGTATAGGAATAATCGCAAGCAAGCAACATAAATATAAGAAAAACAATCCCCGTCTTCCGAAATGAAAGACGGGGATTGTTTATGTATGGCCGTTAGTTTCAGCAACAGCAACTGGTGTTGGGATGCTTGCGATCGTATTCCTCTCGCATGCGCCAGTATTCGCGTTCGGTCAGCGGGGTTTCGCAGGGATGTTCGCTTGCGAAATGCTCCAGATAGTGGTCGTATTTCGCTTCTCCGCTGAATTCGCGCACATACCAGACGAATCCGGCCTTGGCTTTCAATAATGCGGACCAGATTCGTCTGACCATGGTGGTGAATCCCTGCATCAGGCTGCGGCCTGTTCCTTCTGCGCCAGCTCATAGCTCTTGGCCGCGTATTCGCGCTGCACCTTCTTTTCGAGCTTGGTGGCGATCAGGCTGGACGGTGCGAACCATTCGGATTCCACGAACGGCTCCTCAGACGTGGTTTCCACACCGAACTTGCCCTTGGCAAGAATCTTCACGGTCTGGTAGATGCCGACGACCAGGAAGACTCCCATCATGACCATGAAGAACACGGAGAGCACGCCGTCAAGGTACGCATTGGAGAGTGCGGCCTTGGCGTTGACCAACGCTTCGCCTTCCAAAGTGCCACCATCGATCAGCGTCTGATACTTGGAAGCGGTGGCGAAGTAACTGATCGGTCCGACGATCTTCTGGAAGTCGGCGGTGAAGGTCACGGCCACATCCCAAACGAGAGGAACAACAGGAATCCACAGGTACTTCTTATAGCCAAGCTTGGCCACGCAAACGGTGACCAGCATGAAGCATGCGGCGGCAAGCAGCTGGTTGGAAATACCGAAAATAGGCATCATGGCGTTGATACCACCATTCGTATCGCACACGCCGACCCACAGCAGGCCACCCCACAGGGCGGTTGCGATCAGTGTGGTGATGATGTTGCCCGGTTTCCACGTCGGATCAGCGAACTTCTTCAGCTTGCGCACGTTGCCCAGCAACTCACCAATCTGATAACGGGCCACGCGGGTGCCGTTGTCAACGGTGGTGAGGATGAACAACGCTTCGAACATGATGGCGAAGTGGTACCAGAAGGCCATGGAGTCATGACCGCCGAGGTAGGACTTGAGGAAGTTGGCCATACCCATAGCGAACGTGGTGGCGCCGCCGGTGCGGGAAACGATGGTGTTCTCGCCAATGTCGGAAGCGGCCTGCTTCAAAGCGTCGGCGCCTTCATAGGTCTTGGCATTGCCGTTCTCGTCGACAGAATCCCAAGTGACCTTCATCTGGTTGCCTTCAATGTCGGAAACCTTCATCGAATCCACGGCCTTGACCGCGGCCTCAGCCCGCTCGTCAGGAGTGGAAGTGGCGGTCAGGGTCACGCCGGAAGCGGTGGAGATCTGCGAGGCGGACATGTTCGTGGAGAAGTAGATGCCCTGGGAAATGGTGATGGCTGCAATCAGTGCGATCACGGCGGTGAAGGATTCAACCAGCATGGAACCGTAGCCGATCATGCGGATCTGGTTTTCCTTCTCCACAGCCTTCGGGGTCAGGCCGGAGCTCACTGCGCCGTGGAAGCCGGAAAGAGCGCCGCACGCGATGGTGATGAACAGGAACGGGAACAGGTCGCCTGCGAAGGTCGGTCCCGTGGAGGTGGACGCGAATTCAGTCAGAGCCGGCATCTGCACGGACGGATTGGCGATGAGAATGCCAAGCACGAGCAGCACAAGCGTGCCGATCTTCATCAGCGTGGACAGGTAGTCACGCGGGGTGACGAGCAGCCAGTGCGGCAACGCGGCGGCGGCGAAGGAGTAGATCACCAGTGCGATAACCAGTTCCTTGGCGTTCAACGTGAACACGTCGGCGATTGCCGGAACGCTGGAGATCCAACCGCCAGCGATGATGTCGATCACGAGCAGCACGAAGCCGAGCACCGTGGTTTCGATAACGCTACGATGCAGGAAACGCTGGAAGCAGCCCATGATCAAGGCGATCGGAATGGTCATACCAATAGAGAACACGGCCCACGGCGAGGAAGCCATGGCCTTGATGGCCACGAGCGCAAGGAATGCCATGGCGATGGCGGTCATCACGATCAGGAAGATCGACAGGATAGTGCCGCCGAACTTGCCCATTTCGTCGGTTGCCATCTGACCGAAGGAACGGCCGCGACGCTTGGCGGAGATCCACAGCATGAGCATATCCTGCACGGCGCCGGCGAAAATCACACCGAGAATGATCCACATCACGGACGGCAGATAACCCATTTGGGCGGCCAGAATAGGACCAACAAGCGGGCCCGCACCGGAAATGCCGGCGAAATGCTGGCCGAACAGCACGCGACGGTCGGCACGTTCGAAGTTGGCGCCGTCATGCACGCGCTCGGCCGGCGTCGCGTTCGCATCGTCGGTACGCATGATCTTGATCTGAATATAGTACGCGTAGAAACGGTAAGCGATCGCGTAGGAGCACAATGCCACAACCACGAACCAGATGGCGCTGATCTGCTCGCCACGGGAAACCGCCAGAATAGCCCAACCAATAGCGCACACAATGGCAATGACGGCCCACAGCAGGGCCTTCGGCCACGTCCACACCATCTTCGGCTTCACACCGACAGGGAGCCCCTTCGAATTGCGGATGACGCGTTCCGCTTCCTCAGGCGTGTAATCATCCTTGAACTCCAGTTTGCCGGGCGCTGGAACCGCGGCATTGGCAGTGCTTGCTGCACTAGTCATATTGTTCTCTCTCGTTAGATATAACTCTTCTATACAGCCAGAGCCGCTCAACACAGCTCCTTATTGGCTAAAGAAAAAGAGTAGGCGCGTCAATCGCATCAACGCATTTCTTCTCACGATATGGGATATCAGCAATAACAACTGTGGAAAATCCCTATAAAACTCACTTCAGATTTGGGCAATCCTACAAAACAGACAATCATGCAAAAACAAGCTGAAGTAATGCCATATACACGACGGTGCCGCCGGCGATCGAGAGCAGCATGTTGCGTTTCCATACGTGCAGCACGACGATCGCGGCGATGGCGATCGCTTCGGGAATGCCGTGGCTTCCAGCAAAAGGATTGACGTTTTTCAGCGAATACACCACCAGCAGTCCGGTCATAGCATACGGAAGCACGTTGCCAAGATAGTCGATGATGTGCGGCGGTTTCTTTGACTCGGGAAAGAGCACGAACGGCAGAAAACGGGTGATGATGGTGCCAAGCACCGCCATCAGTACAGTGACGACGCCCTGCCATGTGGTCATGATCATGACCGCGCCTCCCCTACTTCGTTACGATCCGCAGCGGATTCGACCGCACCATCAGCATCATCACGTTTCCCAACATTATCAGGTTTCAAATCATCCAAATACGGACGCAACATAATGAACATCACCAGCATGGCAATCAACGACGGGATCATGAAATGGTCAGCACCGAACAGCGCCATGCAAATCACCGGCACCACAGTGCCCGTCAACGCCGCCATATGGCTTTTGCGTTTCGTTGTCAACCATTGATCCACGAAAATAACCACAAACAATGCGGTCATCACGAAATCCAAACCGGTGGTGTCGAACGTCAATCGCCAGCCGACAATGCCTCCGAGCGTCGCTCCAGCCACCCAGGAAACCTGATTCAGCAGCGACACGAAGAAATAGAACCAGCCGCGGTCAACATCCGCCGGTATTTGCGCGCTGTTGTTGACCGCGAACGTCTCATCACACATGGCGTAAATCAAATACGGTTTTTTCGCCCCCATGTTCTTGAAACGCCCCAGCATGGACAGTCCGTAAAACAGGTGCCTTGTTCCCATCATCAGCGCCAACATAAGCGTGGCGAACGGATTGAATGCGGAAACCAGCAGATTCACCGTAACGAATTCCATGGAACCGGTGTAGATGAACGCGCTCATGTACAACGGCCACAGGAACGAAAACCCGCGGGTTCCCATAAGCACTCCGTACGACATGGCCAGAAAGAAGAAGCTGATGCAAATCGGCAGCACTTTGGGGAACGCGGCTTTGAACGCACGCGTCTTCACTCCCCCATTCCGCTGGCTCATCCGCATTCCTCCCTGCCATACGTGGCAAGCCCGTTCGCGACCACAATGCCTTGTAACCACCCAATTGTCTAATCGTTCAATTCATGGTACCGACAGTCATGTTTCGCAAACACCCGCACGCATATCGACATTGCTTATAACGCGTTCCATCGCTCATCCGCTTCGCCCGCCAGCGAAACATGGGCATGCGTTTGACTTCAAGTACTTGAACTTTCTATCTTGGCAACAGAACGTTTTCAAGGAGAGTTATCAGTGAGTGACATGCACGAGGTTCGTCAGGCGTTACTGACCGGCGAACGCGCCGAATTCCAAGCATCAGGCAAGCGATATATCGACACGATTTTCGATGATGGCGAATCACCGTTGAAGCATGCGCATGATATTGAGCTTAAGTCGAGTTCGTTCAAATGGAAGTATCCGCTGTGGTATTGCTCGGATATTTTGGCAAAGGATTGCACATGGTTCGAGATGGCACGCGCGGGCGTGTGGTATACGAATACCATTCGTGTTGAGGATTGCACGTTTGAAGCGCCGAAGAATTTCCGCCGGTGCCATGATGTTGCGTTGAGGAATGTTGATTTCGTCAATGCCGAGGAAACATTATGGGCTTGTTCGAACGTTTCACTGGAAAATGTGAGTGCTCGTGGCGATTATCTGGCGATGAATTGTTCCGATATTAAAGCCTATAATCTGCGTTTGGTTGGCAATTATCCATTTGATGGCGCACGTAATATTGAAATCACAAATTCTCGATTGATTTCCAAGGATTGCTTCTGGAATTGCGAGAATGTGACAGTACGTGATTCATTCATTTCCGGCGAGTATTTGGCTTGGAATTCCCGTAATGTCACGTTTGAGAACTGTACGATCGAAAGTCTGCAGGGTTTGTGCTATGTGGATAATCTCGTATTACGTAATTGCCGTCTAATCAATACGACGCTTGCTTTCGAATATTCGAATGTGGATGCCGATATTCACAGCACTATCGATAGTGTATTCAATCCTTCGTCCGGCACGATTCGTGCGGATGTCATCAAGGAATTGACTCTTGACCCAATGAAGATTGATCCGAACAAGGTGACGATAATTACCGACAACAGGTAAACATCATTGTCAATCAAAAAACAATATTTGAGGAGCTGCAAATTATATCACAGCTCCTCAAATATTTTTTATATCACCAAGCAATCGTCGCTTTACTATTGATTACAGATTGTCGGTATCAATGGCGATGGTTACCGGACCGTCGTTGATCAGTCCAACGCGCATGTGCGCTCCGAAGCGGCCTTCGCGTACTGGCACACCGCCGGATCGCAGCGCTTCGTTGAATTTGATCCAAGTAATGTTGGCATGTTCCGGCTTGCCCGCTTTGACGAAGCTTGGACGGTTGCCTTTCCTCACGTCGGCAAACAACGTGAACTGTGAAATGGACAGGATTTCACCGCCGATGTCTTTGATGGAACGGTTCATTTTGCCTTGCTCGTCTTCGAAAACCCGCAGGTTGAGGATTTTGTGGGCAAGCCAAGAAATCTGCTCCTCACCATCCTCATCGGTTACGCCTACGAGCAGCATGAATCCGGATCCGATCTGCTGCGGTTCGAAGGTGGGGTCGATGGTGCCCAGTTCGTTGACAACGTCAACGCTGGCTTGGCTCACTCGTTGCACTACTACTTTCATAACCCCACCTTACCGCGCGAATAGCGCGATTCTTTGCGTTGTCAGTATCCGCACCATTCCAATCCACATAAATTAGACCACCAACATCCATTCATGGCGAATCAAAAGCCTTAAAATAGGTGTTTTTCATGAACCTATAGCTATAATCTGCGTTATTCCAAGTCCACGTAGGTTTACCAAACATTAAATTAGGAGTCCAACACTAATGCCAAGGTTTTGAGTGCCAGCAATGTGCTGCACACGGCGCCATAATCGACTTGCTCGACCATGCATGAACCATCATGGTCCTGCCAATTCTGGCGTGCTCATGCAGCCTGCGGATATGAGCCGTTATGATCATTTGCACTACCGTGTTGCGACCTCATGAGATTGCTGATGCGTGCAGACGATGCGTTGGCTGAACGTAAGACGATTCATGCAGAGGATTTGCAGGGACTGCCAATGATCATATGCCTCGAGGCGCGCTGCAATGCCTACTCCCTATTTTCATATTTTGGAGGCGGCACCCTCGTCGATAAGCCAGAGCAGTTCCTCGCCATCGGCGTAGGAGCTTGGCGCATGCGGATTGTTGCGTTGCACGAATGCTGCAGCAACCGCGTCCGCCTTGCGTGCTTCGGATGTGAACACCCACGTGTGCTTCGATCGTGCGATCATCGGCACGGTCAGCGTCAGGCGCAGTGGCGGCGGCTTAGGTGAATCGCGTACACCGGCGACAAGCACATGCGGATCGTCGATCTCCGACTCGCCATGGTCGGGGAACAGGGATGCGAAATGCGCGTCCGGTCCCATACCGAACATGGCGATGTCCAAAGCTGGATTCTCACCCAACTGTTCAATGAGTTCACGCTGGTATTGCGCGGCGGCTTCAGCCAGCACCGCATCAGTCTGTTCGGGTGAGGCTGCCGCGACGCTTTCCAAGTTACGCTCATCGGACGGCATCGCATGAATGTTGCCTGCCGGCATACGGCCGTCGGCAACCAGTTTGCCATACCATGCCTCACGCGCCTGCTTGGCGTTGCGATCATCGTCATCGGCGGCCACGAATCGTTCGTCGCCCCACCATACGTGCACGCGGCTCCAGTCCACGGCATCGTTCAATGGGCTCGCGTTCATGGCGTCGAACACTCGATTGCCGTCGGTTCCACCGGTCACGGCAATGTCAACGCGAGTGCGATTCGGTTCCGACAGAAGATCGGTGATGGTCAACAGCGTACGTGCGGCCACGGCTTCAGCCAGAATCTGAGGATTGGGATATACAACGGTGGTGCGTTCTGCCATATGCTTTTCCTGCATTGTTCCTTTATTGTTTCGGAGAATCGATTCAGTGCTTCGAATTGATAAGATCCCAGCCTTGAGTCACGACTTCCGCATAGATCTCGTCCGGATAGAGTCGACCCAATTCCTCACTCAAGCATTCCTCGATGGTTCGTGCGGGAACGCTCATGGTTTGCGGGGACTGCCCTGGAACGTTCAATACGGCGATGCCATCGTCGGTGGATGGGCGTTCCAAACTCAGCACGCCATCGGAACGGGTCAGATACACGCCGGTCACGGCGGTTGCATTCGGATCGTCTTCCACCACAACAGGCACGTTCAGACGAAGACGAAGCCATGCGGCCAGCAGATTCAACGGCAGGAAGTTCTTTGGTCCGGTCACACGCACGCCGCTTACTGGAAGATGCGGCGGCTGGTCAAGCATCGAAGCGAGCATTGCGCGCCAAACAGTCAAGCGAGTCCACGACATGTCCACATTCTTCGACGACCAGTTGCGGCGCAGATCATCCATGGTCCGCATCGGATTCGAGGAATGCATGGCATCGGTGATACGGCTGCGCGCCATGGAACCCAGCAAATCGTTTGACAGATTCGCCGGAGCTTCGTTCGGCCACCAAGCCACCACCGGAGCGTCCGGCACCAATAGCGGAATCACCAATGTATCAGGGTGGTGAACCAGCCCACCAATCGGACGCAACACGATGATTTCGCCCGCGCCAGCGTCGGAACCGAATCGCACTTCCGCGTCGAGAAAGGTGTGCGGCTTGCCATCATCGGCAGCGGCATCCACCCTACGTGAATTCGGCGCGATTGCGATCACACGGCAGGGATGCTCACGGCTGGCGTTGTTCGCCACGGCGAGATCATGCTCCAGCGACGTCTCATTCGTGGAGATCAGCAGTGTGAGCACGCGACCCAGAGCCGCTTCGCCACGCTCCTCGTGCAATTCATCGATTTTCGCCGAAATCTCACGGGTTTCGGTGTTCTTCATGGTAATGATCACGGCATCCTCCAACGGTGTCCATCGCGGGCCAGCATTTCAACGGCTTCCTGAGGGCCCCACGTTCCGGAACGATACGGCTGCGGCTGGCCAAGCGTGGACCAGAACTCTTCGATCGGATCGAGGATCTGCCAGCTCAATTCCACTTCGCGTGTGGTTGGGAACAGTGGCGGATCGCCCAGCAATACGTCAAGAATCAGACGTTCATAGGCTTCCGGAGACGATTCGGTGAACGAACGGCCGTAACCGAAGTCCATCGACACGTCACGGACCTCCATCGACGTGCCACCCGGCACCTTCGCGCCGAACCGCATGGTCACACCCTCATCGGGCTGCACGCGGATCACGATCGCATTCTTGCCGAGCTCCTTCGTTGCGGTCGACTCGAACGGCAGATGCGGGGCACGCTTGAACACCACGGCAATCTCCGTGACACGCTTGCCCAAACGTTTGCCCGTACGCAGGTAGAACGGCACGCCGGCCCAACGGCGCGTATCGACATCCAGTCGGATCGCTGCGTAAGTCTCTGTGGTTGAAGCCGGATTAATGCCCTTCTCATCCAAATAGCCGACAACCTCATGAGAACCCTGCCATCCGGCGGCATACTGTCCGCGGGCCGTATGCGCCGCCAGATCCTTCGGCAAGCGCACTGCGGACAGCACCTTCGTCTTTTCAGCCGTCAGATCAGCGGCGGAGAAGGAGACCGGCTCCTCCATGGCCGTCAATGCCATGAGCTGCAGCAGGTGGTTCTGGATGATGTCGCGTGCGGCACCGATGCCGTCATAGTATCCGGCACGACCGGCCACGCCGATATCCTCGGCGTGGGTAATCTGCACATGGTCGACGTAATTATTGTTCCAAATCGGCTCATACATGGCGTTCGCGAAACGAAGCGCCAGAATATTCTGCACCGTCTCCTTACCGAGATAATGATCGATACGGAACACACTCGATGGGTCGAACACCTCGGAAACCACACGATCCAGCTCCTTAGCGCTGGCCAGATCATGCCCGAACGGTTTCTCGATGATCACACGACGCCAAGCGCCCTTGTCGGACTTCGCCAGACCGCAATCCGCCAACTGTCGGGAAACCTGCGGGAACGCGCGCGGCGGCACCGACATGTAGAACGCATGGTTACCTCGCGTGCCACGATCACGGTCAAGCTCGGCAACAGTGTTCGACAATCGTTCGAACGCCTTCGGATCATCGAACGTGCCCTGCACAAAACGAATACCGTCGGCGAGCTGCTTCCAGGTCGCCTCCTTGAATGGCGTGCGGCAGTGCGCCTGCACGTTCTCCTTCACGAAATCCTTGAAATGATCCTCGGTCCAATCACGACGTGCAAAACCCGTCAAACCGAAGCTTGGCGGCAATAGGCCACGATTAGCCAGATCATAAATGGCGGGAAGCAGCTTCTTGCGTGACAGATCGCCGGTCACGCCGAAAATCACAATACTGCACGGGCCTGCAATACGTGGAAGTCGAAGATCGCGCGGATCGCGCAGCGGATTCGTCCACTCTTCAGGCGTGCCAAGTACGGATGAAACAGTTTCAGTCATATGCCTCATAGTATCGCCAACAGGTCACGGACGGCGGTGCCCATCCGAAAAACGTCCTTTCCATATTTTGTGAAAACCCACAAAACCAGCCGTTTCCTAGCGGCTGTGAGCAATATCACAGCCGATGGTCTTATATTAATTCACCGAAAATCACGTAATCCGGCGAACAGACGATTGAATCCTTCTTGCATGGTGCTTCGCGGGCAGGCCACGTTGATGCGAATGAAATCATGCCCGTTGCCGCCATACTCGGCACCTTCGGAGAACATCACCTGATGATTGCGCTTGAGATGTTCGCACAACAGAGCGGTATCGTGCGTCAGTTTCGAACAATCGACCCACAACAAGTAGGTGGCATGGCTTTCAATCAGGGCGATGCGTCGTTCCGGTGCCGCGGCAGCATTGTATTCGTTGATCATGGCTCGTGCTTCGGCTTTGTTGCCTGCCAAGTATGCGCGCAATTCCTCAAGCCAAGGCTCGCTCTCGTTGAAGGCAGCGAGCGTGGCCGTCATGGCGAAGGCGTTCGGTTCGGCCACTTCGTCCGTGTTGAGCGCACGCCATACCTTATGCCTCAGCACGGGATTTGGAATCATTACGGCAGCCGTGTTAAGACCGGCGATATTGAACGTTTTGGTCGGTGCCATGCAGGTCACGGAGTTCATTGCGCACTGCTCATTCACCGAGGCAAAGGGCACGTAATCATATCCCGGATCGGTAAGATCACAATGAATTTCGTCGCTGATTACGGTCACATGATGGTTCCAGCAAAGCTCACCTATGCGTGCGAGGGTGTCGCGATCCCAGATTCGGCCTACGGGATTGTGTGGATTGCACAGGATCATCAGCGTGGTTTGCGGATCGGCCAACTTGGATTCCAGATCGGCCCAGTTGATGGAGTAATGTCCGGAACCGTCGTATTCCAACGGTGATTCAAGCACGCGGCATCCATTATTGATAATCGAATTGAAGAAAATGTTGTAGACCGGAGTTTGGATAAGCACGTTTTCGTTTGCTGTGGTGAGTTTTCGTACCATGCTGGAGATTGCCGGCACCACGCCGGTGCTGAATACGAGCGATTCCGGGTCGATATCAAGATTATGCCTACGGTGCCACCAGTCAACGTATGCCTGATTCCATTCAGGAGGGACGATGGAATATCCGAAAATACCGTGGTCAAGACGCTGCTGCAGTGCGGCTCGAATCTGTGGAGCGGTTTGAAATTCCATATCCGCCACCCACATGGGCAGCGCATCTCCTGCCTCTTCCCACTTGAGCGAATACGTGCCGGATCGGTCTACGGGAGTGTCGAAATCGTAAGTCATGCCATCAAACTTAAGAACTTCAAGTGGACGAAGTCAAATGCAAGCTGTGAATGATCCCGGTTTCACGACATGCATTGTAATGACTTTGTCGGTCGGGCCGCCCTGTTGTATGAGTTCAAAAACATGGCCTTTCGAACATTCCATACTGGTTCTTTCACATTCATGCTGACGCACCCATTGTGAACGAACCAAACCAAAATAACTAATGTAAATGATGTATTACTTTCCATGCGAGAAGTGCATGAAAACTGTCAATCAGCCAGCCCAGTCGAAAAGTTCCGGACCATTGCGTTGCAAATGGCGTTATTGCATGCGTATTGACTACCATGAACATCAATACTTAAGAAAGGTGGTTTTATGGCATATGCGTTGATAACGGGGGCTTCGAGTGGCATTGGGCGTGAGATGGCGGCATTGTTTGCGGCCGACAGGCATGATCTCATCATTACGGCACGCAGTCAAGGCAAACTTGATGACGTGAAGCGCACGCTGGAACATCGCTATGGCGTGCATGTGGAGACGGTTGCGCTTGATCTAAGCGAGTCTGACGCACCGCAACAGTTGCATGATTACACAGTTTCGCAAGGTTTTGAAGTGGATCATCTCGTCAATAACGCCGGTTTTGCGGATTGGACGGGTTTTCTCGACGCCGACTGGCATCGCCAGCATGAGATGATGCAGCTCAACATGGCCGCGTTGGCTGAACTTACGTACCGTTATGGTCGTGATATGCGCGAGCAGGGTCACGGACGCATATTGAACATCTCTTCTGTTGCTTCAATGATGGCAGGCCCATATATGGCGATATATTTCGCGTCGAAAGCGTTCGTACGATCGCTTTCGGAAGCGGTGTCGTACGAATTGCGAGATACCGGTGTGAGTGTGACCTGCGTATGCCCCGGACCGACATCCACAGGGTTCGCCAAGGCCGCGAACATGCATGGCATGAATTTCTTCACGCTGACCAAACCGGCCACCGCCTACCAGCTTGCCACCTACGCGTATCGGAAGATGAAGCAGGGGCGCACGCTTGCCTACCACGGCTACCTCACCAAAGCCGGAGCCGCAGCGGAACGACTACTCCCCCGCGCTCTGACGCGACGGGTCGCCGCAATCATGAATGGCGGCAACCCACGCAACCAGCATCGCGAATAATTCAGGAGGCAACTCAACGAGTTTCCCTTGCGGCTGATCATATTTGCCGCAACACAAAGAGCCGCACACTTTTCATAAAGCGTGAGGCTCTTTTCATCTGTTAATCCGCTAGATTCGTTGCAGAAATACGTCTATCAGGCTTCGATTTCCTCGCGGCCCGGCTCAGCCCACAGCGTGTGGAATGCGCCCGGCTGATCCACACGCTGGTAGGTGTGAGCGCCGAAATAGTCGCGCTGACCTTGGATCAGGGCGGCGGGCAGGCGCTTGGAACGCAGTCCGTCGAAGTACGACAGCGAGGAAGCGAACGCCGGAGTAGGCAAACCGTTGACGGCGGCCTGAGCCACCACGTTACGCCAAGACTTTTCGGCGGTTTCGATGGCGTTCTTGAAGTACGGAGCGAACAGCAGCGACACGTTGGCTTCACCTGATTCGAACGCTTCGGAAATACGGTTGAGGAACTTCGCACGGATGATGCAGCCGCCACGCCAGATGCGTGCCACGGCAGCCAGATCGATATCCCAGCCATATTCTTCGGCAGCAGTGGTAATCTCGTTGAAGCCCTGGGCGTAGGCGACGATCTTGGAAGCGTAGAGTGCCTGACGAATGTCTTCGATGAAGGCCTTCTTCTCATCGTCGGTGAGGTTCAGGTTGCCGTCAGGGCCATTGAAGCCCTGCTTGGCGGCTTCCTCACGTAGATCAGCTTCGGAGGAAAGACCACGGGCGAACACGGCTTCGGCGATGCCGGTGACCGGTACGGCCAGAGACAGTGCGGTCTGCACGGTCCACGTGCCGGTGCCCTTCATGCCAGCATGGTCGACGATCACGTCAACCAGCGGCTCACCGGTCTTCTTGTCGGCCTGATGCAGCACTTCGGCGGTGATTTCGATCAGATAGGAGTCGAGTTCGGTCTTGTTCCACTCTTCGAACACGTCACCGATCTCAGCCGGAGTCATGCCAAGGCCACGACGCATCAGATCGTAGCTTTCAGCGATGAGCTGCATGTCGGAGTACTCAATACCGTTGTGCACCATCTTGACGAAGTGGCCAGCACCATTGAGACCGATATGGGTGACGCACGGTTCGCCTTCGGCCTTGGCCGCGATGGATTCAAAAATCGGCTTCAGAGTCTTCCAGGATTCTTCGGAGCCACCCGGCATCATGGAAGGTCCAAGCAGAGCGCCTTCCTCACCGCCGGACACACCGCATCCGACGAAATGCAGTCCGCGAGCGCTGATTTCCTTCTCGCGGCGAATGGTGTCCGGGAAGTAGGCGTTGCCTGCGTCGACGATGATGTCGCCCGGCTCCATCAGGTCGGCGAGCGCGTTGATCATGGCGTCGGTCGGCTCTCCCGCCTTGACCATGATGATGGCGGTACGCGGCTTGACGAGGCTGTCCACGAACTCTTCGAGGGTTTTTGCCGGGAAGAATTCGCCTTCGTTGCCGTGTTCGTTCATGAGCTTTTCGGTACGGCCGTAAGAGCGGTTGAACACTGCCACCTTGTTGCCGTGGTGTGCGAGGTTACGTGCGAGGCTACCGCCCATTGCGGCAAGACCGACTACGCCGACGTTTGCTTCAGCTGACATGCTGGCCCCTTCCATCAGGAAAAGTAGTACTTTATGAACCGTTCTTTAGTGTAGACCCGAGCTACCCCAGAACCATGGACCGTCTCAAGTCTGACATCATGTCAATCACGCGGCGCAATCGTACGTACGAATCGCATGGCTTCGGCAGGTGTGAGCGACGGCACGTAGGCTTGTGCCACGGCAAGCGATATTTGCGGCAGTTTGGCTGCGTCGGGATAGCAGATATACACTTTCTCTTCATCGGGGTGGAATTTCAGTTTGAAACGGAATAGTGAGTGGAATCCGTATGCTGGTTCCATGATGTCTGCGACCATTTGCAGTGCATGACGCAACACTTCGCTTTCCTCGTGTTCGCCTTTGTTGGATCCCATACCGGCCAGCGGCGCCGCCGATAAGCTCATGAATTCCACGTTGCCTTCGTCGCGTAGTCGTTCAGCCATGCGTGCAATCAGGAATTCCATGATGCCGTTGACGCTGTCGGTGCGATGCCTCATGAAGTCAAGCGTCCAACCGATGATCGTACCGTCACGATAGGTGGGCAGCCAGCTGGTTACGCCAAGGACTTTGCCATTGCCGTCAACCGCGTAGAGTAGGCGCACCCGGGAGTCGATCAGTTCGTCGACGCCTCCCAAGGTGAATCCCATTTCCGGCAGGGCCTTTTTGCCGGCCCACTGTGCGGAGATCTCACGAATCTGCGTTTGTACTGAGAAGGGTGCCTCCTTGAAAGTGGTGAGCACGTCGGTGATGCCGTCTCGTTTGGCTTTGTTGATGGCGGTGCGCACGTCCTGCCATTTCTTGCCTCGGGTCTGCCATTCGTTGGGATTGACGACCATTTCCGTACCGACGTCAAGCGAATCCCATCCGGCTTTGGTGAGTTCGGCTCGCTGCGATTCGTGCACACTGTAGAACACGGGCGTCCAAGAATGCCGTGCGCAGAATGTTGCGAAATCAATGAGATCATCCGCATATTCGCTGGGATCTCCGAATGGTCCGGTCACGGTCAATGCGATGCCGTAAGACACTCGATAGGCGATCGCGGAACGTCCGGTTGCGGAAAACCAATAGTCATTGCCTTCCCAAGTAGTCATGAACGACATGGATTCGCCGCCAAGAGGAATGATTTCATCAACGCGATGACGTGAAGCATCATTCACCATGGAACGATCTCGCAGACAATCCCAAGCGCAAAGCAATGCAATAATCCAAAACACCGGACCGACGCACTGATATACCAGCAAGGAAATTCGGCCGACGGGCACAAACTCAGGTTCGATACCACTCAACAGACCAATTGGTAGCAATCGCTGCACATAATCGGCAAGCAATGCGATCAATTGCGGACTTTCATTGAAATCGTCGGGAGAGGCAAGCCCATATCCGGCATACATCAATCCCAACAACAGAAAAGCCGACAATGCACCTGCCGCAGCACGCAACATAATCTCACTTCTAGTGCGAATCGTAAAACACTGACGGAACGCAATGACGATAACGATAAAAATCAACGGCAATGCCATAGTGGAAAACATCGCATGAAACGCACCATGACGAGCCAACGCAGGCAACGCATCAGCCTGCGAATCGCCAACATATTGCAGCGGAAGCACCACATAAAACAGCATCGCAAGCACCACTGTGCACGCATTGAACAGCACGCTCAACGCTGCGGCAATACGGCGTCCGCGATACAGACCCCATGCGATCAACAGCAGCATCAGCGTCGGCATCAACGACACCAGCCAGTTTCCGGGCATGGTGAATCGCATCATACGATATTGCGCGAAACAGTTGGCATGCGAGGAACCGTTGAGGCAATCCAACACTTGTTCCGTGTCGAATTCCGTGGAACCTGTCAGCAAGCCGAACATGGAGAGCAATCCGAATGATTGTCTTGAGGAAACGGCAACCAGCGAACCGACCGCCTGTACGCCGGCAGCCATACCAATCAGCCTGCGCATCTCATACAAGGCACCATGCCTATACACATCACCTTGACTCTCGGAAGCCATCAAATAGCCAAGCACATGGCCAAGCAACGCCGACGCCAGCAAACAGTAATCGCCGGCTTCACCACGATACAGGAACAGGATCAGCACCACGCTATAGCCGATCACACGAATACGCCGACGCCACAGCATGGCGGTGAACGCGCTGGCACACATCAGCGTGCCCACCACAACAACCAGCGGCCCCAAAATCGCACCATCATGCGAAATCGCATGCCATTGCGGACTTTTGCCTGCGAACAGCGAGCATAATCCCATACCGAGCGCTATGCCGCCAAGCGTGGTGATCAGCGACACCCATGCCGTCTTCGCCTTTCCAATCACCGTTTCGCATAAGCCGAATGCGATGAGTATCAGTGGAATGTCGATCAGCAGACGACCCAACTGAGGCACCGACAGCAGTGAAATCGGCGCGGTATACCAGCGCCCATGCGCGAGCGCGTCAAAACTCACGCGCGACAATTGCGGCGGAAATTGCGTATGTCTAATGCCGCATACGAGCTGCATGCCGACATTGAACAGCGTGATGAACAGCACATACCCCAAGGTCATGCGATGCTCACGAATCCAGTCGGCAAGATCGGCCATAAGCGCACGAAAGCCAAATAATGGTTTCACTGTTGATTCCTGCGATTGCGTCATAATACAGTACTTCCGTTCGATGATTCAGATTGAAATGCGTTTGAGATTCGGATAGTCGACCAATTTCGGCTTGGCATCGCTCAGTCCCGTGTTGTAGCCGAATACGGCAAGTCCGTACCGCAACGTGTCTTGCACGGCATGCCAGTCATGCGCATTGTCAAGCGATTCGACTGCCGTAACATGCATGCCCGCCTGTTGAGCAACCGGTGCGATGCGTTCGACATTGCGCACGGACTCGCGATCACGCTCCCCCGCACCGATAACAAGCGTCTGGTTCGAAGGCGCATGGTTGCGAATGGCGTTGATGGGGATCTGCTTCTCGTATGCGGTGCGATCGCCGTGGAAGAACCGGCTGATCATACTGCTTTCACTGCCATTGGTCGGTTTGAGCTCGCTGCCGGTGGGAATGATGGTACCGAACAAATCCGGATGGTTCGCACCGATCTGCAGCGAACATGTGGCCCCCTGTGAAAAACCTGCGATCGCCCAGTCCTGCGCTTGCTGTGCCGCCGGAAGATTGGCTTTCACCCAGTCGACCACGTCTTTCGTCAAGTAGGTCAACGCATTGCCGTACACCGGCGAATCCACGCATAGGGTGTTATGCGAATCGTCTCCCAACTGGTCGGCCGCAATAACAATGGGTGCGAGTCCGCCATGATGCTGCGCATAATCGTCCATCATGGTTTGAATGCCGCCCGCGGCAAACACGCGACCCGGAGAGCCCGGCTGGCCGCTCATCATCAGTATGACCGGCAACGCCGGCTTGTGTTTGGCTGTGGCAAGCGCTGCAGGCGGCAGATATACCAGCGCCTTTCGCGCTTCGAAATGCGATGCTGTGGCTGGAATATTTACTTTCCTGACTTCGCCATGTGCGGGAATATTGCTGACGCTACCGTCTGCTTTTTTCTGCTTCCATTGCGTGACGCTAATCAAATCGCTGCGTTTCGCCATTCCCGTCAGGTCGGCTTCACGATAGGTGTCTTGGCCGAACAGTGATCCGATGGTGGCATATTCTCCATACGCCTGATCGATGCCGGTGGCGGCGGAAAGCACCGCGAATACCGTCAATACAACGGCGACGGCACGCAACACTCCCCTATGCTGCACCGCATAGCAAATCGCGAATCCAATGATCGCGCAACCGCAACCGGCCCATGCGACCACATGCGGCCCCAGCTCAACACCGAACACCACAAACACGTCCGACAGCAACCAGGCAATCACCAATCCGGCAATGCCTGCAATAATCGCAATCACTACCGGACACACGACTACGGCAAACGTGCGTTTGCCACCGTCACGACTTCCGGCAACCGTCTCCCATATTGCAGTACCCAGCAGTATCGCCGCCAGCACTGCGGTTACTGAAAACAACGTTGCCGGAAACCAGCCATCCACCAAACTTATGTTCATCAACCATGCACGCATGCTCACTTCTTGCTTTCATATTCTTCGTTTCCAATGTGCCAGTTGTAGTCCATGAAACGTTGGCACGACCTCATCCTTGAGGCTGATTTTCCTTGGAATATCGACGAAAAATACTGTGAGCAAGCTGAATGGATGATGCTCTTAGGCAGCGTTCTCATCTTTGCCGATCATGCCTTGAACGCACGTTCCAATACCCGCCATACGCATGAAACGGGCCCCACGTCGGGATCGCCTTCGACCAACAGCGCATTGGGAATGCATCAGTCATGCCGGATCGGTTTGATACTCTGACTGCGGCACGGTTTCCTCCGATCGCGCTTCCTTGCGCATGTTCCCTGTACATGTTCCTTGTACAGCAGACGCAATATTCCCATGCAATGTGATTCCAGCTAAGAAGACACTACGAAACGCGTCCAATGCATCCGACCGACAGCCAAGCGGTATGGTGTTGCATTATGCAATATGTTTTTTCGGCGTCGAATGTTTCCTGTGTCGTGCCAGTCGACGGTGAACAACGCACGATTTTCAGCGGATTATCCGTTGATGTGAAGCATGGTGAGATTGTGGATTTGGTCGGCCCTTCCGGATCGGGCAAGAGTAGTCTGCTTACCGCTTTCGCACGATTGAATCCGAATGCGAACGGCAATTTTCAGCTTGAAGGGCGCCCTGCCAGCGAATTCACACCGCAGCAGTGGCGTAGTCAGGTGGCGTATTTGCCGCAGAAGCCGGTATTGATCGGTTCGAGTGTGGCCGAGGCGATTCGTTTACCGTTCACATTGGCTATCCGTGCGGGCGAAGGCAAGCAAGAATTCGGCAGGAAATGGTCGGCCGGTAAGTCTCTCAAACCCACAGATCTACTGCCGGATGCTCGCATTCGAGCCACGCTTGACGCCATTGGCTGCGCGGATATTGATTTGGGGCGTGCTCCGCATGACTTGTCTGGAGGCCAGGCCGCCCGTGTGAGTTTGGCGCGCACCTTGCTTACTTCGCCGAAAGTGCTGCTTGCCGATGAGGTTGATGCCGGTTTGGATGATGAGAACGCCGATAAGGTGGCATCCATCATGGCTCAGGCCGCAGAGCGGGGCATGGCGGTGATTCGTATTCGCCATCGCCCGCCGGATGGGCGTGCCACGCGCATTCTCACACTGGCCAATGGCGTATTGCAGAGTGCGAATGCTCCGCACACCGCAGCAACCAATGATTCCAATGATTTCGCGGCACAGTCCGATTCGGCGCAAGGAGTGCAGGCATGAGCGGCAATTATTATTCCATTGATATTTGGGGTCTGCTTATCGCATTGGTTATGGTCGCCGTGGCCGCAGGCATTTCCGAAGCGATGCGCATGGGCATTGGCAAGACACTGCTATGGTCGGCGTGCCGTGCGTTGCTGCAATTGTGCGCCATGGGTTTCATTATGGAGTTCGTCATCAAGTCGAACAATCCATGGCTGGTGCTGTTGCTGGTGATGTTCATGCTGATCGCGGCCGTGCAAATCACCCTGTCTCGTGCCAAAGGTGTGCCGAAAGGCTTGGCCGGTCCCGTGTTTTTGAGCTTGGTCATCACCATGCTCATTATGATTTCGTTGGTCACCGAATTGATCATTCGCCCGCAACCATGGTATGCGCCGCAATTGGTGGTACCGTTGACCGGCATGCTGCTCGGCAATACCGTGTCCGCTTTGGCGGTTGGGTTGAGCCGGTTCTTCGAAAGCATGAAGGAACGCCGTGACGAAGTGGATACGCTGCTGGCGTTGGGCGCGACCGCTTGGGAGGCCGCACGCCCGTCCATCGTCTCGTCGATTCGTTTGGGTTTGCTGCCGACTACCGCCTCGCTGGCTTCCAGCGGCATTGTGACGGTGCCTGGCATGATGGCCGGTCAGATCATCGCCGGCGGCAATCCTATCGACGCGGCGAAATACCAGTTCCTGATTCTCGCCGCCATCGCCGCGTTAACGCTTCTGGCCGACAGTCTCATTATGGTGATGGCATACCGTAAGTGCTTCACTGCAGACGATCAATACAATCCGATCGCAGGCTGAACAACTTTTCATATAGCCAAGCAATTAATAGACAATCAGATTTAACAGAAAACGGCGTTCGCCAAGTGTTCATATACCATGGCGGACACCGTTTTCTATTGTTTACCAGCTACGCAAGCTTTGATTTTGCTTTTCAGCGATCAACGCGTGCGGAATGGCGCTTTCCTGATGTTCGCATGGCGATGGCGTGACTGCCCTGCATGCTTGTCGTGACGTTCGCCACGGCCGCCACGCTTGACTTCCGTATGACGGTCATAGCGTTTCGCATCCGAGGAACGTTCGTCATGCTTCTTGCCTTTGGACCGACGATTATCGTCATACTGACGTTCGGCACGGGCTTCAGACTTGCGCTGCTTCTTGCTTGGCGCACCCTGCTTTTTCGCAAGCTGTCCGGACTTCTTCTTTCCCAGTTTCCTGCGATTGTCGGTATTGCCGTAATCGCCGTCGTTCCTACGCTTGTTCGTCGTTTCGCGCTGCTCGTTGTCGCTGCGCTGCTGCTCATGCAGGCGCGCATACTTTTCACGACGCTTGCTGTTGTGCTTTTCCTCGTGCTGTTCGCGGCGTTCCTCTTGAATTTCAGGATGTTCCCAACGATGTTCACGCGCTTCGAATTCACGATTGTCACGACCTTCGAACTTGGCGGCACGGCGTTCCGCACGGTTCTTCTTCGGCTCGAACTTCTTCGCGCTGTCGTTACGCTCCTCACGCTGGTCGCGATCGCGACGATCCTTACGTTCGGACTTAAACGGCTTACCGCCCTTGTCTTTGCCGCGATCCTTGTTACGCCCGCCGGAACGGTTCGATCTGCCGGAACGTTCGCCGTCGGCACTCCCCTTGCCGTTCTTCCTACGGCGCGGATTTCCTGCCGGCTGCGACTGCTCAAGCGTCCAGCCGAACACCGGCTCGGCCACTTCGCCTACGAGTTCCAACACTTCCGGCGAATCAGGGGTCACATCGATCGGTTCGACCGTCAGTCCGGCCTCACGCATCATGCGACGGGTCCTGCGGCGCTGGTTCGGCAGAATGATGGTCACCACGTCACCGGAATGGCCGGCTCGCGCGGTTCGTCCGGAACGATGCAGGAAGGATTTCGGATCTTCCGGCGGTTCGACCTGCACCACGAGTTCCACACCGGAAACGTCGATGCCTCGCGCGGCCACATCGGTGGCCACCATAACGTTCACATCGCCGGAGTTGAAGGCGGCCAGATTGCGGTCACGCTGGTTCTGGCTCAGATTGCCGTGCAATTCGGCCGCAGGAATGCCGTTCTGCGTTAAATCCTTGGCAAGCTTCTGCGTCTGGAATTTGGTACGGGTGAACAGAATGCGACGACCCTTGCCGGAAGCGAGGGTGCGCACCAGCTCGTGACGGTTGCCCTGCGTGGTTTTGAACACATGGTGGGTCATCTCGTCAACGGTCGCCGTCGCGGAATCGACGCTATGCACCTTCGGATCAGACAGGAAGGTTTCCACCACTTCGTCCACGCCATGGTCGAGCGTGGCGGAGAACAGCATGATCTGCGCGTCGAACGAAATCTGGCCGAGCAGTCGCTTGACTGGCGGGAGGAAGCCCATATCGGCCATTTCGTCGGCCTCATCAATAACCGCGACCTCAACCTTGTCCAAGGTGAGCGCGCCCTGTTCGATCAAATCCTCAAGACGACCCGGGCAGGCCACCACAATATCGGCACCGGCCTGAAGGTCACGGATCTGGCGGGCATAACGCACACCGCCGTACACGGTGGTGGTGTTGATGCCGTAGATCTGGGCGAGCGGCATGAGTACATCGTTGATCTGGTTGGCGAGCTCACGGGTCGGAGCAAGCACCAGACCACGTGGATGCGGCACGAAATCGTCGGCACGACGTTCCTCGGCATGGGCCTGCTTCACACGATTGACCTCGTGGCGGAACTGGCTCATGTTCTCATACTCGCCGGCATCCACTTCGCCCAAGCGAGCGACCAGCGGAATCGAAAATGCCAGCGTCTTGCCGGATCCAGTGCGACCACGGCCAAGAATGTCTCGCCCAGCCAACGAATCGGGAAGCGTGTCGGCCTGAATCGGGAAAGCGGTTTTCTTGTCATCGGCCGCAAGCACGCGGACCAGCGGACCAGGAACGCCAAGTTCGGCGAACGTCAACGGACGTTCCTCTTCCTCGCCCATCGCTTCGGAAGCGGCTGCGAGGGTATCTTCATCAAAAACGGTATCGGGCACAATGGCCTTTCATGTCAAATATTACGCACGTTGCGCAAACCTGATAACTGTAGCCTATGCCCAATACTTTTGCTTACGTTCCTTCAATCCTTCATATCCGTTATATTCACGCCGGATTGCGGTTGATTTCGATATCGGTGACGGTCAGATTCGCTTTGTTGACCAGATTGAACAGAATCACTTCGGCCAGCTGATCCGCACGCATGAAGGTATGCTGCTTTTCTTCTGAAACGTAGTCATGGCTGTCACGGTAGAACGGGGTGTCGATGCCACCCGGATAGACACCCACGATTTTCACACTGGTCCCCTTGTATGCGGCCTGCAAACTCTTGGTGTAGCCCTTCTCGCCCCACTTGGTGGCGCAGTACACGGATTCGTTGGGGTTGCCTCGCGTTGCCGCAGTAGACATGACGTTGGCGATTTTGAGATTCTGCTCACCGTCCGCTTTCAGTGTTTCCACGCTCCACAACACCATGCCTTTCAGACCTTTCAGACACTTGTCCACATCGGCCGCCTCGTATGCGGTCGGGACTTTGAACGAAGGCTGACCGGCATTGTTGATCAGCAAATCGATATGACCGATTTTCGAGATTGCGGCAACAGAGTTCTTCACGAACGATTCGTCGGAAATATCGCCCACAAAAGCTCTGTATTCGTCGGCAGCAAAAGTCTTCGACAACTCCGCCTGGCGTGCGCCATTGAAATCAATACCAGCAACGAACCATCCTTTGGCGATCAACTGTCGAGCCAGCTCGTATCCCAATCCAAGCGCGGAACCGGTGACGATAGCGATTTTCTTTCCGTCTGCGGTACTCATATGATGAACTCCTTCATTCAAAAATGGACACAACCCCTTTTGCATCATCATACCCATTCAACCCCACATGAAGTCAGACGATTGACGTTTTCTTCTGTGTTACATTCCGCAATCTGCTGATCTCTTCATTACATCTGGTTTCAACACCGTTTTCAGCGAGTCCACATATTTCGTATCCCCATGAGCCATAGACCCGTACAACCAAATTTCAGAGATGCCCTATCGATGAAGACTCCGACGTATGCTTTCATCTTGAAACTTCTCAATAATCGTCATATCCTCATCGCATCTCTAATGCCTTGCACACGCGAAAGCTACACAGGCGTACGCAAAAGGCCCTTCCGGAACAGGGAACGTTTGGGAAGGGCCTTCAGAGCGATGCAAACGATTATTGCATCACAGGATGTCGGGGTCGTTCTTGTCGATCGTGCCGGTGGCCTTGCCGATGGCCTTCAGACCGTGGTAGGCGACGAGAATCACGATGGTGCCGATGGCGATGCCGTTGAAGGAAATGCCATTGAAAGCGAACGCGAACTGGCCGATGGCGATGATCATGGTGATTGCGGCAACCATGATGTTCAGCGGCTTGTCGAAGTTGACCTTGTTCTCAACCCAAATACGAATGCCGACCATGCCGATCATGCCGTACAGCAGGGTGGTCACGCCACCGAGCACGCCAGCCGGAATCGTGTTGATGATGGCACCGAACTTCGGGCACAGGCTCAACAGCAGTGCGAAGCCAGCCGCGCACCAGTAGGCTGCGGTGGAATACACCTTGGTGGCTGCCATCACGCCGATGTTCTCACCGTACGTGGTGGTGCCGGAACCGCCGCCGAAACCGGCGATGGTGGTGCCAAGACCGTCGGCGAACAGGGCGGTGCCGATCTGGTCATCGTAGTCGCGGCCGGTCATCTGGGAAACGGACTTGACGTGGCCGACGTTTTCGGCGACGAGCACGAGCACCACCGGAACGAACATCGGCAGAATCGTGAAGTCAACCTGCGGCAGGTGGAAAGTCGGCAGACCAACCCAAGCGGCATCGCCGATGGCGGAGAAGTCAACCTGACCACGAATGCAAGCGTATGCGTAACCGATGATCACACCGATCAGAATGTTGAGTCGGCCAATCAGACCCTTGAACAGCACTGCGACCAGCAGCACGGCAACTAAAGTCACGATGGCGGTGTCGGGAGCGACCTTGAAGTTGTTCCACACGCTCGGAGCCAAGTTGAAACCGATGATGGCCACAATGGCACCGTTGACAACCGGCGGCATGATGATGTCGATCCACTTGGCACCCGCGAAGTGCACGAGTACACCGATCAGAGCCAGCAGCAAACCAGTGACGAGAATGCCGAAGGATGCGACGGCGATGCCCTTGTTCGCCGTGGTGACAGCGGTGATCGGGGCAATGAAGCCGAAGGACGAACCCAAGTAGCTCGGCAGCACGTTCTTGTTGATCAGCAGGAACAGTGCGGTCGACATGGCCGTAAAGAACAAAGTGGTGGAGGGGTCGAAACCGGTCAGAATCGGCACGAGGAACGTGGCACCGAACATGGCGATGACATGCTGTGCGCCGATTTCGGCGGTGCGCGGCCAAGTCAGGCGCTCGTCAGGCTCAACGACTTCGCCCGGCTTCAGCGTCTTGCCGTCACCGTGGACCTGCCACGTGAACAGATTGGACATGCGATTGTCTCCTTAACTCTCTTTCGCGGCAAGCAAAAACGCGCCGCGTGTCACAGCCATTGTAGTGGGGCGTGGACACAGGCGCGTTGCGCACGCAAGATGGGGGCATCAATCGTCGATATCAGCCAATCCGATCATGCAATCAACAGACCAACACACATCACAGGTGACGGTCAACCGCATGAACAACGTCCACCAAATCGCCATTCGACAGCACTGGACGCTTGAATTCACGCCAATCGTCCACTTTCACCGCCCAACGACCTTCCGCATCGTCGAACACCGGGCGGGCGGTCTGCTCCCAACAGAACCGCTTATGCGTACGCCCGGTCGCCGGATCACGGCGCGAATAATGGAAGCACGTACAATTAGTGATCTTCCATTCGTCGGACGCCGCACGGTGCATGAATTCCTCGTCGGACAAGTCCTCCAAAGTGAGCATAAGCGCCAGCATGAGGTCGCCGTGACTGACCATCACCACGGATTCTGCGTCCGACTTGCGGTTCAGGGATGTGAGCAGATTATGCACGCGGTTTTCGGCCACATCGGCGATCGATTCGCCCGCCGGCGGACGCCAATACAGCGGATCAGTGTTCTTGAACATCCAGTTACGCGCGTAATTGGTTTTGAAATCGTCTTTCGTGATGGTATTGATCTCACCCCAGGAACGTTCGCGCAGCACGCGCGTCTCCTCCCATTTCGCCTTAGGCAGGGCCATCGTGGCAGCCGTCTCACGCGTGCGCACGTAAGGCGAGACGAGGTAGCGGTCGAACAACGGCTGCTGTGAGACCAGCCAGCGGCCGATGCAGTCCGCCTGCTTGCGGCCGGTGGCCGTAAGCCTCCACGAACGGTCGGGCACGGTGACGTTGTCCTGCGTATACAGCGAGTTGTCACCCTGTTCACCGGCACTGATAATCACGTTCGCTTCGGATTCGCCATGTCGAATCACATACAAATCAAGGGGCATTCCCATATTCGTTCATTCCTTTGCTTTCATCCACATCCTGCGCGCGTTTCCGTTCTGCCGTTCATTCGGCCGGCGCGCATCATCATTGAATGCTTTCACCGTAGTCGATTCGAACGTATGCCACACGCGAAACCAAATCGATTTCACGATTGGCACAACCGAAGTTCGCGATGTCGTTACGTCCGGTTCACCGCATCGCCCGCGACACGCCGAGATGCTACTACTCCGGCCAGATGCCGTTCTGTGAATACTTGGCGCGGTACTCCCCCGGTGTCATGCCGCTATGTTTTTTGAACACTTTCGAAAAGTGGCTTTGCGACCGGTATGCGAGGATCTGTGCGATCTCATTGAAGCTGTATTCCGAATATTTCAGCATGTTTTCGGCGGCTTCCATACGTTTGTCGGTAATGTATTGCGACAATGACGTTCCCGTTTCGCGCGCGAACAGTTCCGACAGATACGTGGGATTCAAATGCACGTGCTGTGCCAGAATCGCGACAGTGATTTTCTCATGCAGATGGTAGTGGATGTAGTCCATGCATTCGTTGACGGCTTTGGAATGGGTGTCGGTTTTCTGCATGTCGGCCATGGCCCAAGTGAAGAAGGTCATCATGTCGGTGTGCAGTCGGCGCACGTCTTCCGGAGTCTTGCAATTGTCAAGATCTTGAATGTACAGATCGGAGGCGTTGTATGCGTCTTCCTCGTCCATGCCACCTTCAATGGCGAAACGCGTGGCCAAGGTAATGGTGGTGACGAAACGGTATTTCGCATTTTTCAGAGGATCGTCCGACAGATGGCCGTATAGTCCGGAATCCCACAGTTTCGCGCTTTCCGAAATGGCATTGATGTCGCCGGAGCGCATCATGTCATACTGCTTCATTTCCTCAACGTAGCGATGGTGGCGTACCCGATCCTCACGCGAAAGAAAGTCCAGATACCCCAGTTTTGCTTCGTCGACAACCGACATGATTCTCCCCCTGTTTTACTACCGTCCGCTATTTACGATCGTCCAGATCGAATCCTCCTTCAAGGATAAAGCTTTTCAGCAACTTGGTGGCGAGAAGATTCGCAGTGAATTGGGTGACAGAGCTATCCGGCTTGCTGAAAAACGCCTTTGCCAAAGGCTTGTTGATGGACGCTTTCAACCGGTCGAACCGACCAAATTCATTCAGCGTCGCTTCGGTAAGATCAAGCCGCATCATCTCGTTGAGCAAAGCTCCATCCACGCCAAACGCCTTGGTGATCTTCTCCACTTGGCTGTTCTTGGCGTTGTTAGCATAATACGTAATGTAGTCACGCAGCGTTTTGCCCTCCTCCAACTCAATCTCGCCACGCTCCACATCATGCATGAACAGTTCAGCGTACCGTTGCTCCTCCTGACTGAGCGAAGCGAATGACTTATGCAGCTCCTCCTCGGCGGATGCCAACAGGGCTGTATCTCCTCCGCCGAGTGCCTTGAGCCATTTGGTGAAGTTGGCGTTCATGTAATCCGTATCGATCAATCCCGTGTCGATTTCGGTGATATGCCCATCAAGATCGTATGGAGCCTCAGGACCCTCACTATGGCCTTCGCCATCTCCAGCAAACAACTCCTTGTATCGCTGAACGAGAATCAGATATGTGCGTTCGTCGAGTTCCGGCCGCACAACCTCCACCGAACCATCGTCATGGGTGACGGAGTATTCCCGCTGCTGCCATGTAAATCCTTGTACTTTGGCGGCTTCAAGAAAATCATTGAGTTCCGAGAACAGCTTCGCGAACTTCCGGCATGCTTCCACAGACTCCGGCAGCTTCATGAAATCCTCCACGCCTTCGGCGCGAAACACGGAAGCGATCTCTTCGAAACGCGCATCCATCAGACGCACGTTTTCCGGCAGCTTCTGTACAAACAGATCAAGCGGCTTGTCTCCGGAATACAGTTTCACCGCCGCTTCGATATACCCTTTCATGGTATGCGGCTTGCGATAGTAGCGTATCGTTCCGAAGGGCTTGTCGGAGCCGAACAGTCGGTTCGTGCGGCTAAACGCCTGGATAATGTTCTCGTAGTCGATGATTTTGTCGAGATACAGCGTGTTGACCCACTTGGAATCGAAGCCCGTCAGCATCTGGTCGACCACGATCAGCAGATCCAGCCGTTCCTCGCGATGCTGATCGATCGTCAGATATGGCCGCTTGTGGGAAAGCCGCGCAGTGATGTCCTTCTTCATCTTCGGCCATGTGGGGATGATGAAATCCTTGCCGAACAGTTCGTTGTAATCGCCGATGATCTCCTGAAGCGCGTCCCCTTTGAGAATCGCGCCGTTGGAGTTGTCGACATTGGGATCGAACAGCGCGGTCACATGCATCTGCGGCGCACGCTCCTTGAACAAGCGATAATAGCTGATCGCCTCGGGAATGGAACTCGTGGCCAGCATCGCATGGAATTTGTTGCCCCTGCTCAGCAATGGGAATTGGTCGAGGATATCCTCCACAACCTTGCCCTCATGCGGGGTGCCCTGCGCGTACTGTGCCGAAGTCAGGTAATCCTCAATGCCCTTGATGCGTTCTCCGGCCTGCGTTTCCATAGGTCCCATCGGCATTTGATTCGGATCCATGTAATGGTAGAACACTTCGGCTTTCGCCGGATCCGCTTGGGCTTCCTCAACCGTCGCCGCTTTCGCCTTCTGCAACGCGACAGCCTGGCGAACATCCTTGTCTCGGTAGGTCAACACCATGTACGGGTCGAATCCGAGTACATTGCCATCGCGGATACCATCAGCGATGCTGTACCGGTGGAGGCAATCGCCGAATACCATTGATGTGGTTGAGCCCTTCTTGCGGTTCTCCTCATGGATCGGAGTGCCTGTGAAACCGAAATACAACGCGTTCGGGAAGGAATGGCGAATATCCTGCAGCATCTCGCCGAATGTGGAGCGATGGCATTCGTCGATGATGAACACGATGCGCTTGTCTGCGAGTTTCTTCACCTCTTTTTCGGTGATATGCCCTTCGCCGGCCTTGATGTTGCTCATTTTCTGAATGGACGTGACGATAAGCGTGTCCTTCGGGTCGATGCTTGCCAGCTTCGCCTTGAGCACATCCGTGTTTTCCGTACCTTGCACATCGTCGACATCATCGGCGAACGAACGGTATTCGAGCAATGACTGCGTGCCCAGCTCGATACGGTCCATGAGGAAGACAACCTTGTCGGCATCCTTCGAATCGGCGACAAGCTGCGCCGCTTTGAAACTGGTCATGGTTTTGCCCGAACCGGTAGTGTGCCACACATAACCGCCCGGTCGGCCCGGAGTGCCGCTCGGCACAGGCTCGTCCCATTTGCAAGTGCGGACACGGTCGGAAATGGCGTTCACCGCTTGGTATTGGTAGCTGCGCAGCACTTTGAGGCATCCGTCCGCGGAATCCGCGACCGTGTAGAAACCGATGAGCTGATGAGCCATGGGAATGGACAACAGGTCCGACGCGAACCGTTTCCACTCATCCTGCCCGACATGCTTGTTCGCCGCTATGGGCTCATTGTTGTAATCAGCCCAATGGAAGAAATAATCGTCGTTGAAATCGCCTTCACCGGGATTGGCGAAGTACACGGCATCGTCCGGGTTCATCGCCACGAAGACCTGTACGAGTCTGAACAGTCCGGTGAACACGCCTTCATGCGCGTATTTGGCGATTTGATTGGTGGCCTGGCTTATAGGGATACCACTTTTCTTCAGTTCGATGTGGATGACCGGCATGCCGTTGATAAGCAGGCAAATATCTCCCCTGCGATCGTTCAACATCTTATTTTTAGCTGGATAAATAGGCTGTCTTGCGATTTGGTACCGGCTTTGTCCCGCTGCTATTTCCTGACGATCGTAGATTTTCAGGCTGATTTCCTTACCGTAATGAGCCTCATCCTTGGGATTATCACGTTTAATGGATACGGTTTTACCGTTAATGAAGGAATTCAGCGCCAATGGTGTGCGCAATGTTTCGATTTGTTCGAGGATCTGCGCCATCTCGCCTTTGGTAAGGCGCTGCCCATTCAATCGATCGATGCCTTTGTTGTTGTCGAACAGGATGTTGGCCCAATTGCTGATAAGGTCCTGTTCGGTTGGGTATTCCAGCACGCCATCGGTCCATCCATGGCGCTTCAGCACCGCGACCAGATCGTCTTCGAAATCCGATTCTTTATCGTAGAACATGTTTCATCTCCCCGAATGCACCGTCACTTTCTGAGCCCAATCTTACGAGCGCAACCCCTAACATCCAAGAAGCAACACCACAATACTTACGCTGATGAAGGGTGATGAGGTTGTCGAGCTTGGCAAAGAATTGGCCGATTTCTTTTTGCTCTCTACCGCCTGGGACAGTGACTTCTGCACTCAGTAAGTCCTTATTGTAAAGTCGCTTAATCGTGCTGCCCTCTAAGCCCCATTCAATTCGCGAGTACAAAGGCTTGAGAAACGCATCGTTCAATCTATGATCATGTTCGAGCCAAACAATGTTTGAGTCTTGAAAATATGCCTTTTCACCTTGGTATTCAACAACCCGTCCAATACTACCTGCAGCCGATATCAATAACGTACCCGGGGTTGGATACGGATAAATACATTTGAAGTCTTCAAACAGCTCGTTGGAGATGAAGGCATCTGGATTCGCACCAAAAGTTCCAATCTTAAAGAACGGAACATCACCCTGCTCCGAGGTCTGCTCTTTGTAAATGCGCTTGCACATGGCAACAGAACCAAATTCCCCCAGCTTACGCTGTTCCCAAGCGGGGGCAATAAGAGCCAGAAAAACAGCCGTATTACCGTCAATCTATGCGGTTAAGCTTCCCTCTTGTGAGCATTAGAGCGTATCCGAGCAGATTCTGACCGCGCCATTGGGCTGAATCGAGCCTAGCTGGGTCACACATCGACAGGCCAATGCCCCAGATGCGGTCTTTGACGGCGCATTCCGCCAGCAGCGCGGTGCCGGTTACCTCAAGCTGCGCACCGAGTTCGGCGTTTTGGCTGAATTTGGCAAGCAATCCTTCATAAACTTCGATTTGACGAACACCATTCCATACGTGATCGTCATAACCGGCCACCCGTCGGCCAAGGTGTTTGATCTCGGCCACGTCATCGGTTTCGAGGATTCGCGCGGCTGTTTCGACATCGCTGAAACAGCATGCTTTGCGATACATCATGTACTGTTCCATCGAGGAAAAATCGACATCATCCACAACGAAGCGCGATGGATACCAGTTGCTCAGGTACCCGTTCTCCTCATCGGGATTATGGAAGCAGATGATGTCCGTCATTCTTCGCCGACTTTCCGCACCGCAAGTTCCAGATCGAGATCATGAAGTCCGAAATACGCTTTCTTCAGGAAGTCCAACGGCACCCTGGTGATCACTTCAGCACTGGGAATATCGTAGAACCATTGGTAGTAGGCGTAGAATTCGCCAATCCAATCAGGCACGAACCCTTCGAGCGCCTTGCCGTCCTTCAATTGGTAATGCTCGGTCTCGGTGAAATACTTCCACAGCTCTTCCGCATCCATCGTATTAACGTAGGCTTTGGCTTCATCAATGCTTTTGCGTGTTTTGCTCGCCATATACGTGGCGATGAAATCCTCCGTGCTCTTGTTAGGGAACGATTGCGCCACGTAGTCGAAAAGCTTGCCTTGGCTTTCCACCACACCATCCCGGTAGACCTCTGGATATGCCTGCATTGTCATCACCCCTAGAGCAACGTGCTGAACACGTTGGTCACCGTATTGGCATCGGAATCGATAAGATCACGCATGTTCTGCCGCGCCTCAACGTCCCTGTGATTGTATTTGTCGTTGAATTCGCTGTAACTGACGGAAAGCAAGCCATCGTTGACTTCTCGCAGTTGCCCATATGCCTTTTCGCTTTTGATGCAATATTGGATGCCCAGTCCGCCAAGCGACAGCAGTTCCTCCAAGATATCGACGTCCACATTATCTCGAACGAATTCTTTAGCGATGTAGAAGTACGAGGCGTTCGCACGCCAACCTTTGATGATGTCATAACTGCTGGTTTCAATGCCGTATTTGGCGATGAACTTCGCGGCAAGCACGCGATAACGTTTGGAATCGGCGGCATCACGATGCTTCATCAGCTCGGCCAGCCAGGCAAGCACGTTATGTTCCTGAAAATCCAGGATGCGCAGCCCATTCGTGTCCAGTTCGTACTGGTGAACCCAGCCATTGGACTCATCCGGCCTGCACACGGCCCATTCCTTGGCGAGCTCGACACTTTTAGTCAGATAAAAACCACGACCGTAGTCATGCTTGTCGTTACCCAAACCATACTCGGGGGTCACTGACTCATGCGGGGAACCGTGAAATAACGTGATTGTTGCCATGAACACCCCTATACGAACATCTTGTCAAGCATGGATTTCTTGATATTCCGGAGTAATTCGAGCTTACGCTGATGAAGGGTGATGAGGGAGTCCAGACGGGAGAAAAATGCTGAAATAACAGACTGCTCTTCACGGCTGGGGAATGTGACCATTCCTTTCAAAGCGTTCTCCGCAGTAACCTTCATATCATTCTTTGCTCCCTTATTAACTAAGGGATGCATGTAATTATTCATCCGCTTATGCTGCTCAAAATATACCTGAATGAAATTGGCATAAACATTATCCCGCGGATGATAAATCGCGTACAGAGTTGAGACTATGCCCGGAATCCCCTTATTTACTTTGATAATCCCATACGGATTAGAGTTCAACGGGGACTTCGTATATACGACATCTCCGGTATTAACGACTCCATAATTCGAGACAGACGCTCCGGCAAATGAACGTCCTTGGAAGGTAATCTGATTTACCACGCCATACTCGCCAGAGACAGATAGGACATCTTCCTTCCCGAATTTACCGTCAACATTTTTTGTAGTTGAAACAACGACGTAGTTCTCCAGCTTACGCTGTTCCCAAGGGTCAGTGAAACCAGCGAAACGAATCTGCGGAACTAGTGTTTTTTCATGCTGTTCGACCATAATTATTCACCCCCGAGCAGTGATTTGAGCTCTTCCAAGCCCGCCAGATCGCGGGCATTACCGGTCAAATCGCCAAGCATTCCGGCCAATTCCCTCTCCGCTTCATCGATTTGGCCGCATACATCGGCATATGTGGTGGCGTACTTGTTCTTCAACGCGTTCACTTTGCCAATGAATTCGTCGATCACCGCATTCGGCAGCGCTTCCAGCTGCTTCTGCAGCGGCGTAATCCACTTGGCTTCCAGCAACCTTCTGGCTTCGTCATCACTCAATGCCTTAATCGTGTTGTAGGTCTTCTCCTCCAACACGTTTCGCTTGGTCTTGATGCCGGATTTCAGCTTCTTCGCCTCATCGAGTAGCTTCTGGGCCTGCACCAAGCCACGCTCGAAGTCGGAAGACGGATTCTTGCCGATCGCCTTGACCGCTTTCTTCAGCTCGGCGGCAACGAAGGCGTCACCGTCCTGATTGATTGCATCGCTGTTCTGCCTGTCATCCTCATCGAAACCTTCCAATATGGTTTCAATCTCGGAATCGATGTCTTGCACACGGCGTTCGTCCGTCTCGATTGCGGCCAAATCATCGTGCAGCAGCTCGCGCTGAACCAGGTCGAACGGCAGAACGCGGCCAATCCAGCCATCCTGCACTTCCACATCCTTGCCGGCCTTCTTCTTGACGACCATGTTCGGATCCACGGCTCTTACCACATCGAAACCTTCGGAACCTAACACTTCCAGATCAATGGAGATGCCGTTCCATGCGTCATCAAGCTTCTGATAAGCATCATACGGGTCAACCAGCGCGGTATCGGCAATCATCGCATCCAATTCCTTACCGATGGCCGTTTCCTGGGCGAGCGCATCCACTTGTTCGGGATGCTCCACCAAACGGGAGCGCAGGTCAGCAGGCAGGCCGGAAATGGCTTGCTCATACGAGGCAATGAACGCCTGTACGTCGGCATTGTTGCGCACCACAGTGGCGATATCATCGTGATCGCAGGCATAGCAGGCACCATTATCACGGAACAGTTCAGCCTTCAGACTCGGCCAAGCGTTCCAATATTCCTTGAACCGCTCAACCTCGTTCTTCGGAACGCCACCGAACATCGAAGCGTACACATCCCACATTTCCGCATCCTCGGATGAATCGACATAACGCGGAATGTTGAGGTTGTAATCGTTGGCGCGAATCTCATCGATGGACACCAGACGGCTGAACTTGGGTACCGTGCGATTGTTCGACACCACATCGACAATGCGTTTGATATCAGAAGCCTGTAGCTTGTTGTTCTTGCCGTCCTTGATGAAATGTTTCGACGCATCAACGATGAGCACCTTGTCGTCATCGCGTTTTTTGCGCAACACCATCACGATGGTGGGGATACCCGTACCAAAGAAAATATTCGCAGGTAGACCAATAATCGCCTGAATATGACGGTTCTCGATCAGATTCTTACGAATCTGACCTTCCTCGCCGCCGCGGAACAGCACCCCATGCGGCAGAACGATGGTCATGATGCCATCGGCACGCAGATGGTACAAGTCGTGGAGCAGGAAAGCATAATCTGCCTTGGACTTCGGAGCTATGCCATAGCTGAAACGCGGATCGATCTCCTTGTCAGTGGGATCCCAATTCTGCGAATAGGGTGGGTTGGAGACCACCGCATCCACGAACAGCGGATTGTACGTTTCCTCCTTGTTCTCCAACGTGTCGAACCACGGCCAGTCGTCCTCCAGAGTGTCGCCGTTGCGGGCAACGATGTTGTCAGGAAGAATGCCACGCATCACCAGATTCATACGCGTGAGGTTGTAGGTGTTTTCCTTGAGCTCCTGCGCGTAATACATGATGGAATCCGGATTGCCGTTACGTCGAGCCACCGCCTGACCGATATGAATCAACAAGGAACCGGAGCCGGATGTCGGATCGTAGATCTTGATCTGCTCGCGCCCCTGCAAATGCCAGGCGACGATTTCGCTCATCAGCTGGGAAACCTCAGAAGGCGTGTAGAACTCGCCGGCCTTCTTCCCCGCATTGGCGGCGAAATTGCTGATGAGATATTCGTAGATGAAGCCGAGAACGTCATAATCCTGACGCCCATCCATCGGAATGTCTTTAATGAGGTAAATCAAATCTCGCGCGGCCTTGGACTGGCTTCTCGCGTCGGTGCCAAGTTTGGAAAGCCCGGTCTGCAACGTGTCGAAAATACCGTCGAACACTCTCTTACGCGCCGGATTGATGTTGCGGGAGAACGCCGAAAGCGCATCACGCACGTTGGAAATCTCGAAATCGTTGCCCTTTTTGATCCATGTGGAAAACAGGTTGTCATAGGCGATGAAATAGCCACACTCATCCTGTACGCCTTCCACAATGTCCGGATTATCCTCCGTAAGTTGTGGCAGGTCATCCTCGGTGAAATCGTTGGCCTTCAAGCGCATCAGCTCGTTTTCCGAAAGGAATTTATAGAAAATGAAGCCAAGAATGTAATCCTTGTATTCGTTCGCCTCGATCTTGGAACGCATCTTATTGGCGGATTCCCAAATCTTCGAAGCGAGCTGCTGCTTATTCATCTATCCCTCCTCATTGCGGTACCGGCAAACCAATGCACGGCTCCACGAGTGACTGCACATCTTCCATAAGAATACCGCGCCCCCGCTTGGGAACAGCGTAAGCTGGGGGAACTAGCATCTAAACGAATCGAAAAGAATTCGAACGGGATTAAGGAAACGTTCACCAATTCCGCTGAACACGGTGTTGTAAGCCAATTAGACTATTTTGATCATGACATCACAAACGATGCGAATATTGGAAATTATTCCGTAGTGTATCCAGATGATTTCGTATATAATCCTAGAATCTCGACCATAGCTCCATGCGGCCCCATTAATCGGAATAAACTTGGCAGAAACGGTGTTATGTCGCCTCTTTATACTGTTTTTTCAGTGGATGACATGATAAGCAAGCTGTATCTGGAGCATTATTTCAAGACAAATAGATGGCATCAATTCATGTTTCTTGAGGGTAATTCTGGTGCGAGGTCTGATCGTTTTTCTATTTCGGATTCGATTTTTTTCGAAATGCCTATCCAGTGCCCAGTTCTAGAGGAACAAGAATTAATTGCGTCGTTCTTTGACCGTCTTGACTCGCTCATCACCCTTCATCAGCGTAAGTATGATGGCTGCACCTTATCCCCTATCTTTTTTAGAAAGGTGCACACTATGCAGGAAAACATCACCTCGGAATCGCTGTTCTGCGACTACTACGCCCAGTGGGTGAGAACGTATAAGGAAGGTGCCATCAGAGACGTGACCATGGGTAAATATCGACTCACACAATCTTGGCTCAGCAAACTCATCCCTGAACTAAGACTTGCCGATATGGATCGCACCGCCTATCAGCAGCTCATTAACGGTTACGCGCAGCATCATGAGCGCCAGACCACCATGGATTTTCATCACCAGATCAAAGGCGCCATTCTCGATGCCGTTGATGAAGGACTCATTCCCCGTGATCCGACACGCAAAGTCATTATCAAAGGCAAGCAGCCACGCATCAAAAAAATGAAGTATCTCAACCAATTCGAGCTGCACGCTATGCTCGCTGATCTTGATCTTGGCGATGAGGCAAGTTGGGATTGGCTCATCCTCCTCATCGCGAAAACCGGACTCCGCTTCTCCGAAGCGCTTGGGCTCACGCCCGACGACTTCGATTTCGCCCACCAAACGCTTTCCGTCAGCAAAACCTGGGATTACAAAAACGGCGGCGGTTTTGTACCCACGAAAAACGAATCCTCCGTGCGCAAAGTGCAGCTTGACTGGCAGCTCATCATGCAGCTTTCCGGACTGCTCAAGAATCTTCCGCATGACAAACCCATCTTCGTGCACGGCAAAGTCTACAATTCCACAGCCAACGACGTGCTTGCCAGACATTGCAAGAACGTGGATGTGCCAGTCATTTCCATCCACGGATTGCGGCATACGCACGCATCACTGCTGCTGTTCGCCGGCGTATCGATCGCCAGCGTGTCGCGCCGCCTCGGCCACGCCAGCATGACCACAACACAGGAAACCTATCTGCATGTCATTCGCGAATTGGAAAACAAGGACGTGGACATCGTCATGCGAGCGCTGTCGACGCTTATCTGACACGATGCTGTTTTGCGAGATACCGATGGACGGCTCGCAGGTCCTTCAATCGCAAGGCAGCTAGAAAAAGAAATCCGCTGGAGAAACCGGTTCTTCCAGCGGGACTTCACCTTGCGAATCAACGTACAGCGCATGTCACAGGTAGGTGGACCAGCCGAGCTTGACGGCGAGGATGATGCCGGTGAGCACAGCGGCGGCGCGCATGATGTTCTCCGGAATATGGCGGGTGACGGGTGGTGCGATCGCACTGCCGATCGTGCAACCGAGGCACATCATGATGGCGAACGGCCAATCGACGGAACCACGGATGATGAACATGACTGCTGCAGAAATGTTCGCACCGAACCCGACTACCGTCTTCAGCGCGTTGATCTGGTGGAACGGGCCGATCTTACCCAAATCTAGGATCGCCAAGGCAAGCGTGCCCGCGGCCGCACCGAAATAGCCGGAATAGACGCCGACGAAACTCACGCCAAGCCATAGCCACCACGGATCGTTGCGCAACGTGCCACTTGCGGTTTTGCTGGCGATCCGCGCGGCTCGTTCGCCTTGATGCGATTGCGGCAGCGCCTGCGCCACGGCGTCGCGCGCGGCCGCCTTCTTCCGTGGATTGAGTGCGATGATGATCGCGCTGAACAGGATCAGCGGCGGCACCGCGCATTCGAACACTTTTGCCGGCAGTTCCAGCAGCAACAGTCCGCCGATAATGCCACCGACCAATCCGATGCAGGCGTAGACGGCCACGCGCACGCCTTGGCCTTTGAGCTCTTTTCGGGCGGAAAGCAGTCCGCCGATGCCCGTACCGCACACGCCCACCGTGTTCGTGGTGTTGGACAGCACAGGCGGAATGCCGAACGCTAGCAACGCCGGATAGGATATCAGCGAGGATGCGCCGACCGCGTATCCAACGAATCCCGCCCCGATGCCGGCTGCGAGCACCAGCAGCAATGTGGTGATGGACACTCCCGCGATCATGACCGTTTCTCCCGATTTCCCGACTGATATGACAACGGGAGCCAAGCGTAATGGCTTGGCTCCCGAAAATATCGGTTTTGTTCAGAACGTGGTTGACTGCCGCGTTTGAACTATCGTTGTTCAGTGATTGCGCTTGGCAATCAGCGACTCGGTCCAGTAGGCGGCGAGCGGGATCAGCGCCCACTGCAAGGCGAGTCCCGGCAGACCGGCGGCCAGGTCGCTCGTCCATGTTGCGGCGACCGCCTTGCTTGAGCCGAACGCGAACACAGCGAT
>ULZI01010476.1_pt1 | contig 98848 bp, 86 predicted proteins | sample 1962991 | NCBI WGS metagenome assembly ULZI01 (sample SAMEA4835886, study PRJEB28245) | human gut metagenome | biome: gut microbiome; material: fecal sample | place: Denmark | collected 2008 | reverse complement strand
TAAGGCTTTTCCGGTCGTTTCCTTTATCTTACTCTATTGGCACGGCATATGTGGAAAACCGCACATCATAGGAAGTATCAAATTTGTCAATGGCCTTTAAAAGACCGATACATCCAATCTGTATCAAATCCTCCATCTCCACGCCCCGGTTCTGGAACCTTCTGGCAATGCTGTGAACCAGTCCCATATTGTTTTCTGTCAGTATCTCTCTTGCTCTCTTATCTCCCTGGTGCGCGCGCCCGATAAGGGCAAGAATCTCATCCATATAACCTCCTACTCAAAAACCGAATTCTGCCTTCCGATGATTTTTTTCATGGTTACGGATGTGCCCCTGCCCGGACAGGATTCCACCGATACTCGGTCCATAAAGGCCTCCATAAAGGCAAACCCCATACCGGAGCGGTCCTGTTCCGGCTTCGTGGTAAAAAGAGGTTCCATGGCCCTTTTCACATCCTCGATGCCTTTTCCCGTATCCCGGATAATGACTGTCAGTTCTTTATTCTGACAGAAGCACTCAATGCGGATAAGCTCTGTTTCTTTCTCGTATGCATGGACAATACAATTGGTAATGGCCTCAGACACTGCGGTTTTAATATCCGCCACCTCCTCCAAAGTAGGATTCAGTTGAGTGGCAAAGGCCGCCACAGCTATTCTGGCCAGCCCTTCATTGCAGGAACGGCTCTCCACTTCCAGCACCATTTTGTTTTTATGTTCCATTCTTCTCCCCTCCTATCGCATCTTGCGGTTCCATACCGCTTCCTGGCTGATTTCAATGTGTTTATAAATCCCGGAAAGCTGCATAATGCGCCAGATTCTATCGTTGACATGAATGGCGCTTACTGTGCCTCCGCAGCAGCTTAAAAGCCGCTTTCTTCCCATAATCATACCGATTCCCGAACTGTCCATAAAGGTTGTGGCAGAGAAATCAAAGACCAGCTGGCGGACAATCCCCTTTTCCAGCTCCTGATCCAATGTCTCTGTTATCTGCTCTGCAAAATGATGATCCAGTTCTCTGGGCACATAGACAATCAGCCGATTTCCCCGTTTTACCATGTTTTCTTCCATTCTTTCTTCCCCTTTCTGCAATCACTTTCCCTGCTGTGCCAATAGGTCTGTCTTTGTAGTTAAGAAGAAAAGGACGCATACTCTTTCGTATGCGCCCTTTTCTTCAAGGTTTCTCTGTTGTTTTCTATTCTTCGCCGTCCTGAGTTACAGGTTCTCCTGTGCTCTGCCCGGACTGGGCGTCATCATCCCCGGAGTTTCCTGCCGTCTGACCGCCGTTGGCCTGCATATAGTCTGCAGCGTCCTGGGCGGTATCGGTTCCCGGATACTCGTCTATGATTTTCTGATACCATTTGTTGGCATTTTCCGTATCGCCTTTCTTGTCATAAGCCTGAGCCAGGTTAAACATGGTATCGCTATCCTGTTCTCCGATGTTCAAAGCCTTTTCCAGATTGGAAATTGCTGTATCATAATCCCCGGATTCCATAGCAGAAGCCGCTTCATTTTCATAATTAGACTTCACGGTACTGCCGATTTCGCTCATCATACTGTCATACATACTTTTCGCCTCTACGGAAAGCGACTCTGCATTGACACCCTCTATGGCGTTGGCTGCTGTGCTGTAGCTGCCCTCCCGGTAAGCCTGCCATGCTTTTATAAGGTTTTCGTAGCCGGAAGCCTTTGTATTTGCCTGCTCAATCTGGCTTTGCGCTGTGCTGACAGAATCTGTAGAAGCGTCCATCTCTTCCTGCATGCGGTCTAACTCCGCAGACAAAGTTGCCATTTTATCGCTGTATTCCACCACCTTTTTGTTGGCTTCCTGATTGATTTTCTGGGTTTTGGCCGGCACCACCAGAAACCACAGGGCTGCGGCTCCTACCAGGAGTCCCAGAACCAGATTTACCAGAGTATTGGTAATCGACTTTTCCCGGTACTCCGGAGGCTGGATAATGGTATCATTTCCCGAACGGTAAACCACACTTCCATCCTGCTTTTCCACTTCCTTTTCCTTCATCTTAAATCTGGAATCCAGATTGGTTGCACGGCCGGTCTGTTCCTCGATTTCTCTTAAAAACCGCAGGGTGGTGGTATTGGTTTTATCAATGCGGGCTGCAGCTTTTAATCGCTTTCTTGCCTTTTCGTACTCCCCTTCCTTCATGTAAATCAACGCCAGAAGGTGGTACCCCTTAATCAGCTTGGGGTTGTTGGAAAGCACTTTTTTCAGCTGTATCTTCGCCATATCGGGATTGTCATTTCTGCAGTATTCCAGACACTGATTATACTTTTTAATACTGGTGTTAATCATATCCAGACGGTTGGCGTTCTTCTGCAGTTTATCAATATACCCGGAAGCAGGATTTCCCTCAGGCATCATATTTTTGCTGATAACCCACTGGCTTAAAGCTGCCACTACTTCCCCTGTTTCAAAATAAACCAGTCCCAGCAGATTTCTGGCCTGAATATTCAGCTTATTCATTTTCAGACTTCGCTTCAGACAGGTAATGGCTCCTGACAAATCCCGAATCTGGGCTTTTTCCAACCCCTGATTATAATACAGACCGGACAGGGCATAAACCTTTTTCAAGGCCTTCACCTTGCACCCGCACTTTGGGCAATAGTCCGAAGCCGTCAGTTGTGCATGACATACAATACAATTCATAATCTTCTCCTATTTATCCGAAGTGCTTTCGTTCTCTTTCAGCATTTCTTTCAGAACATCTATGACGTCTGTCAAATCCTGTTGGTAAATGGCCCCTTCTGCGTCGTCCACATCAAGACAGGGCTGGAATTTCTTCAGTTCTTCCTCATAATTTATCATGTATATTCCTCCTTACATAATCCTTAATCTCCCCCGCCAGATACAGTGAACCTGCCACAAACAACAGGCCGTCTCCCTTCTTTTCATAAGCCAGTTCGAAGGCTTTCCCCGGATTTGGCTCTACAAACACCTGACTGCAGCCGTTTAAGCGGAACAGTTCTGCCAGTTCCTTTGCAGACTGCTTTCTGCTGCCCCAGATTTCCGTAGTTACCACATTGGCAAACTGCAGGCCTTTGCAGACTCTCTTTATCATATCGGGAAATTCCTTGTCCGCCACAGTAGAAAATAACAGAGTAATCGGATACTCCTTCTGGAAATAAGACACGGTTTCCACAAATCTGGCGATACCGTCTTCGTTATGTGCGCCGTCTACAATGACGCCCGGAAGAATGGTCTCCATGCGCCCCTGCCATTTTGCGCCGCCAATGCCTTTTATCAGAGTTTCTTTTTCCAGACCATGCTCCTCTCTCAGCACGCCCATGGTTTCCAGTGCCAGTGCCGCATTCATCATCTGGTATCTGGCAATAAATGGAACGAAAAGCTCTGTTTCGCCATAAACCCCGGAAGCAGACAAAAAGCGAATTCCCTCCGGTGTGTAATTCAGCAGCTTCTGCCGGCTTTCCTTCACCTCATACCAGGGACAGCCCAGTTCTTCCGCTCTGGCTTTTATCACCTCTGCCGCCTCTTTCCGGTTGCCGTCAAAAATGACAGGTACTCCTTTTTTCATAATACCCGCTTTCTCTCCTGCAATTTTCTCAATGGTGTCGCCCAGATATTCCACATGGTCCAGACTGATGGATGTAATCACGCAGGCCATGGGAGAAAGCACGGAATTGGTGGCATCCAGCCTTCCGCCCAGTCCGGTTTCCAGAACAATGTAATCCACATCCTCCTGTTTAAACACAATCATTCCCATCAGAAACAGAAATTCAAAATAGGTGGGGTGATAATCCCCCTCCTCTACCAGACGGTCAGCCAGATTCTTTACTTCCGTAAATGCCTCTGTAAATCTCTGGTCTGAAATCATGACTTCATTAATCTGAAACCGTTCATTGATTTTCACCAGATGAGGGGAGGTAAAAAGGCCGCAGCGAAATCCTCCCTGTTCCAGCATGGAGGACAGAAAAGCACAGACGCTTCCCTTTCCGTTGGTTCCCGCTACATGAATAATTTTTCTATCTTTATCAGGACTGCCCAGAAGGTCCAGACATTTCCTGGTGTGCTCTAATTTATTTTTCGTTGTAAATTTCGGTATATTCTCAATATAAGCCACTGCTTCTTCGTATGTAAACAAGATAGTTCCTCCTGTCTTTTGCCTCTAATGCAAAGTACCACTTCACTGTAATGGAGCGCCATACCCTTCGGTACGGTCACTTACCATTATAATGAAGTGGTGACAATATGCAAGCAAATTATGTCGGTTTGCTAAAAAGTTTTTCGCTTTATTCTTCCTTTTCCGTCTGGCTCTCTTCTGTCACTTCCGTCTCCGGCTCTTCGGTGCGGATGGGTTCCAGGACAGCCTGGTTACTGCCCTCTGCGAGCTCATGATAAATATATTTCTCTGTTCTCGTGAGAACTCTGTGGGTGGAACTGTTGCTTCGGATGGCAATATCCACCGTATCGTTTTCCTTCAGTTCTGTATCCAGAAGCAGCAGCGTATTCTCATCTACAAAGTTGGCTGCCACCAGTTCGCCGTTGACCTCCAAAAAGGCCGACTGGGTCAGGTTTTTACCCTTGATATAATACTGTCCGTCGGAAATTTTCTCTATGCTGTCAAGCTGTGCATCTTCCACACCCAGATGCATTTTCACCCGTTCAAAAGGATTTTTGCCTCCGTAGACATACTTCTCTCCATACAGAATGTCATACTGCAGCATTTCCAAATCCACCTGATAATTCTTAGTATTTCTTCTGGCTTGATGGAAGCGGAATACATTGCCCTCGTGAATGCCTACCCGGTCCATGACCTCTGCGGCCATCTGATAAGCGGCCAGGTTTTTATCTTGCTTCTCCAGCCCCATGTTATCCCAGATAACATACTCGGTCTGGAAAAGGTATTTATTCTTCACATCCGTAACGGTCAGTCCCATGGTGGGCAGATGGTCGCCGTACATAACCAGCACCACATCTTCGTCCAGCTTGGACAGTTCATCGGTCAGTTCTTTTATAAACTGGTCCATTTCATAAATCTGGTTGCAGTAATACTCCCATTTATAATTTTCTGCCTGACTGCTGGCGCCGCTGACCGTAATCTTGGGATTTTCCAACACAGGTTCTTCCGGATAATCCCCATGTCCCTGCACAGAAATGGTATACACGTAATCCGGCCCTTCTGTAGACTCCATGGCCTGCAGGATATACTTGGTCAGGTTATGGTCTCTCACCCAGTCATTGGGATTCGTATCGTCCTGTTCTGACATATACTCCTCAGACGTAAAACTGTCAAAGCCAAGATTGGCAAATACATTTTTTCTTCCGTAGAAGTTCGCCTCATTATTATGAATGGCATGGGTTCCATATCCCAGACTTTTCAGCACGTACGCTGCGCTCTCACAGGTGGTTTCCTTCAAAATACTCTTGTAGGGATATTCTCCTGGTCCGAAATAGCGCATACTCATGCCGGTAATGGATTCAAACTCCGTATTTGCCGTACCGGCTCCTACGGAAGGAACCTTAAAATACCCCGAAGAATATTCCTGCATAAGTTTGCGGAAATTAGGAATAGGATCTTCGGAAATATTCAGATACTCCACCAGTTCCGGGTCAAAAAAGGATTCCAACTGCAAAAACAGAATATTGGGTCTTTTCTCTCCCGTTTCCGGCAGACTTTCCTCGCTTTTCACAATGTTTTCCACAGCTTCTTCTGAATAATCTCTTGGAAGCCCAATCCCTGTATTGAAAACTGTAGTAGCCAGACAGTACGGATATCCATAATCTTCATAAGCAAAGGCGATATTTCCGAAATAATTCGATAACACCCTTTTTTCCAGCGCCAGCTTCGTAGTACCTGCAAAAGCAGCAATTCCCACGGCAATCAGAGGAATATTCAGCTTATAACGCATTTTCCCCTGATATCTGGGTCCTTTGAAAAACAGGATAATGAGCCCGATAACTGCCAGCACTGCCACAATGACCACTACCACGAAAAAGAAAGGGGACAGATATCTGTCCGCAATCTGAAACGCATCGGTAATCAAATGCAAATCCGGTCCCGTAAACGGAGTTACACGGTTGCTCAACAGTACACCGTTAATAATACCCAGTCCCATCCAGAAGATAAAAAGAATGGTTCTCCAGAACACTCTTCTTCTGAACAGATACACAATCAGCGTTGTTGTAAAAATTAAAAAGGCATTATAAAGGAACACCAGAGGGCGTTCCTTCATAAAATCCACGGCTTCCCAGAGGGAATGTCTGGAAATTGCCTCGATAAAGAAGTATCCGATGCAGACGGCCAGCATCTGCAGCGGAACGGAAAACATATTAAGATACTCAATACTTAATATCTTTCTGGTTTCTTTCATAGCGTTCTTCTCCTTAATCAGGGCTGAAGCTGTGCAAGTCTTAACTTCACCTGTTCCATCATATTGGTATAACGCTCTAATTTCTCGCGTTCTTCGGCTACCTTGCTTTCCGGTGCCTTACTGATGAAACGTTCATTCTTCAGCATACCATTTACGCGCGCAAGCTCTTTTTTCAGTTTTTCCTCTTCTTTTTTCAGTCTTTCGATTTCCTTCTCAATATCCACCAGTTCGGCAAAAGGCATGTAAATCACAGCTTCTGAGGTCACTGCGGACACCGCGTCGTCTGCAATGCCTGTCTTGTCTGCCTGTACCAGCACTTCGCTGGCATAACCAAGAGAGGCAAAGAAAACTTTTCCGTTTTCAAATACTTCTCTTACCCCTTCGTTTTCAGACACTACATAAACTTTTGCTTTCTTGCTTGGCGGTACATTCATGCCTGTGCGGACATTACGGATACTTCTTACCGCCTCTTTCATCATTTCCACAGCTTCTTCGTCTGCTGTGAAATTCCATGCTTCTGTAAATTCCGGCCAGGAAGAAATCATAATGGATTCTTCTTCCGGACACAAAGTGCAGAAAATTTCCTCTGTGATAAACGGCATGTATGGGTGCAGCAGTTTTAATGCATTGGCCAGAACCGTCTTCAAAGTCCACAGAGCCGCGGCTTTTGTGGTGTCTTCTTCGCTGTAAAGACGGGGTTTCACCATTTCAATATACCAGTCACAGAATTCCTCCCAGATGAAGTCGTAAACCTTCTGTACGGCAATACCCAGTTCGTATTTGTCCAGATTCTCTGTCACATCTTTGGCCAGTGTATTGACTTTGGAGAGAATCCACTTGTCTGCGCCGGTCAGTACAGATAAATCAATGTCTGCCGGAACCTCTGCTTTTTCCAGGTTCATCATAATAAATCTGGAGGCATTCCATACCTTATTGGCAAAGTTTCTGCTGGCTTCGACCCTCTCCCAGTAGAAACGCATGTCATTTCCAGGCGCATTTCCTGTCATCAGAGTCAGACGCAGGGCGTCGGCGCCGTATTTGTCGATGACTTCCAGCGGGTCAATGCCGTTTCCAAGGGATTTGCTCATCTTGCGTCCCTGGGAATCTCTTACCAGACCATGAATCAGCACATGATGGAACGGTGTCTTTCCTGTCTGTTCCAGACCGGAGAATACCATACGGATAACCCAGAAGAAAATAATATCATATCCGGTTACCAGTACGTCTGTCGGATAGAAGTAATCCAGTTCCTCTGTGTTTTCCGGCCAGCCAAGGGTAGAGAAGGGCCACAGTGCAGAGGAGAACCAGGTATCCAGGGTATCCTCGTCCTGATGCAGGTGGGTGCAGCCGCATTTTGGGCATTTTTCCGGCATTTCTCCTGCCACAACAGTCTCCCCGCATTCCTCGCAGTAGTAGGCCGGGATTCTGTGTCCCCACCAGAGCTGACGGGAAATACACCAGTCTCTGATATTTTCCAGCCAGTGCATATAAATCTTGTCAAAACGCTCCGGCACAAATTTCAGATTACCGTCCTGTAAAGTCTGAATAGCCGCTTCGCCCATTTCCTTCATGCGGACAAACCACTGCGGTTTAATCATAGGTTCTACCGTAGTCTTACAGCGGTCATGGGTTCCTACGCTATGGGAATGAGGAACTACTTTCACCAGAAGTCCCAGCTCCTTTAAGTCCTCTACCATGGCCTTTCTGGCTTCGTAGCGGTCCATACCTGCGTATTTGCCGCCCAGTTCATTGATGGTAGCGTCATCGTTCATGATATTGATTTCCGGAAGGTTGTGTCTCTTTCCTACCTCAAAGTCATTGGGGTCATGGGCCGGAGTAATCTTCACACAGCCGGTTCCGAATTCTTTGTCTACATATTCGTCTGCCACAACCGGAATTTCTCTCTCTGTCAGCGGCAGCTTCAGCATTTTGCCTACCAGGTCTTTGTAACGCTCGTCTTCCGGATTTACCGCGACTGCAGTATCTCCTAAAAGGGTTTCCGGACGTGTGGTTGCGATTTCTACGAATTTTCCTTCTTCGCCCACTACCGGATAATTGATGTGCCAGAAAAATCCGTCCTGGTCCTCATGCTCTACCTCTGCGTCAGAAATAGAGGTCTGACATACCGGACACCAGTTGATGATTCTGGAGCCTTTGTAAATATAGCCTTTTTCGTACAGTTTGATGAAAACTTCCTGCACCGCTTTGGAACAGCCCTCGTCCATGGTAAAACGCTCTCTGTCCCAGTCTGCGGAAGCACCCAGTTTCTTCAGCTGGTTGATAATTTTTCCGCCGTACTCTTCTTTCCATTCCCAGGCATGTTTTAAAAATTCTTCTCTTCCGATTTCGTTCTTGTCAATGCCCTGCTCTTTCAGCTTCTCGATTACCTTTACCTCAGTGGCAATAGCTGCATGGTCGGTTCCCGGCTGCCAGAGGGCTTCGTATCCCTGCATTCTCTTAAAACGGATGAGAATATCCTGCATGGTTTCATCCAGGGCATGTCCCATGTGCAGCTGTCCCGTAACGTTTGGCGGGGGCATAACAATGGTAAATGGTTTTTTGTCTCTGTTTACCTGGGCATGGAAGTATTTGTTGTCCAGCCATTTCTGGTAAATACGGTCTTCCAGCCCTTTCGGGTCATAAGTTTTTGCAAGTTCTTTGCTCATAGTTCCTCCTCTTTGCGGTTATTGGAGACTGCTTTGGAATTTTCTGCAAACAAAAAGCCCCTCCATAACCATCTTTCAAAAAATAGTTACAAAGGGCGACTGTCATCGCGGTACCACCTTTATTTATCACTCTGAAGTCCCTTAACGCAGACGACGCGTGGAAACCTACCAAACCCTTTTCTCTACTTTTTTCTGTATCAAGCCGATTCTTCAGTTCCCCGGTTCAAAAGCTACCTTCCGTCTCTTCCCTCCCAGACAATCTTTCAGCCGGTGAATTGTCCTCTCTGCCGGTTTCCAAGACGTACTCCTCTTTCTCATCACCTTTTTCTGAAAAATATCATAAGCACAAAGCCCGTCTTTGTCAAGACGGGAAATTCTAAAATCTTTCTAATCTTCCTGCTTTCTTCTTACTTTCCATGTTCAATTTCTGTGCATTGTGTTACAATGAGCGGAGAAAAATAAAATCTATATAAAGTGCTTTTACTTTATATTCAGGAGGTAACCATATGAGCAAAACAAAAAAAATCCTGAAAGCCGTGGGGATTCTGCTTTTATTTGCAGTAATTCTGCTGATTATCGGCATTGTCTGGCTGACCATTCGGGAATACCGTCCAAAAGCCGTGGAAACGCTGACTCCCCCTTCCGGCGTCCGTACGATTTCCAATGAAGATACCTTCCGCGTGATGACCTTTAACACAGGGTACGCAGGACTGGATAAAACCGAAGATTTCTTCATGGACGGCGGTCATGAAGTACAGCCGGACAGTCAGGAACAGGTAGAGGACAACTTAAAGGGCATTGGGGAAATTCTCTCTGCCAATCCTGCAGATGCCTATTTTCTGCAGGAAGTAGACACCGATTCCAAACGCTCTTATCATCTGAATGAAGAAACGTATTACGAAAATATCCTGGACATGGACGGTGTGCTGGCTTACAACTTTAAATGCGATTTTGTTCCCTATCCCCTGCCACCTATCGGAAAGGTAAACAGCGGAATTTTAACGCTTACGGATTTACATACTTCTTCCGCTTCCAGAATCTCTCTGCCGGAATCCTTCTCCTGGCCGGTGAAAACCTGCAATCTGAAACGGTGTATGCTGGAGACCCGTATTCCTTTAAAGGGTACCGAGGCTGAACTGGTTCTGATTAATTTCCACCTGGAAGCCTATGACAGTGGGGAGGGCAAAGCAGCCCAGAGCAAAATGCTGGCAGAAAAACTGGCTCAGGAATACGCTGCGGGAAATTATGTCATTGCAGGAGGCGACTTTAACCAGACGTTTGAAGGCATGGATACCTATCCCATACACAACAGCGAAAGCTGGGTTCCCGGCACTATCGGTCAGGACGACCTTCCGGAACATTTTTCTTTTGCCACCGATGACAGCTATCCTACCTGCCGCCTGTTAAACGCCCCCTATACCGGCTCTTACGAAACTTCTCAGGTGTATGTTCTGGACGGCTTTATTGTGTCTGATAATTTAAACGTTTCTGATGTTTCTGTTGTCAATACGGATTTCGCCTACACAGACCATCAGCCTGTTATGCTGGAAGTGGAGTTCCAATAGGAACTCCACTTCTTTTCGTCTCTCTTTAATTTTTTATGCAAATAATCTCTCTGCCACCTGAATCAGATATTCCGTGTCTTTCACCCCTACTGTTTCATAAGGAGAGTGCATAGCAAGCTGCGGCAAGCCAATATCTACTGCATTCAATGCCACTTTCGTGTTAGAAATATTTCCCAGTGTGGAACCGCCCAAAATATCAGAACGGTTGGTAAAGGTCTGACAGGGAACTTCCGCCTGCTGGCACAAATCCTTAAACATGGCTGCTGAAACGCCGTCTGTGCAGTATTTCTGGTTTGCGCTGTATTTGATAACAATACCTTCGTTTAAGTACGGGCGGTTTACCGGGTCCGCCTTTTCTGTATAATTTGGATGAACTGCATGGGCATTGTCCGCAGATACCATAAAGCTGCCTGCCAGATATCTGAGGTAATCCTCATAATCCCCTCCCAGAGCCCGGTTAACGCGCACCAGCACATCATACAGGAAGGTAGACGCTGCCCCCTGCTTCGTACCGCTTCCTACTTCCTCATTGTCCAGTACACAGTGTACCCCCATATATTCCTGCTTCTCTCCTGCCAGGAATCCCTTTAAGGAAGAAAAGGCACACTGCAAATCATCCAGTCGTCCTATGGAAACATATTCCTCATTTGCTCCCCAGATACTTCCCTTTTCTCTGTTATACAGGAACAAATCATGTCCCAGAATATCCTCTGCTTTTACACCCGCTGCTTCGGCTACCGTCTTCATAAACGTATCCTTTGCCGCAATATCACCGAAAAGAGGCAGTAAATCCTTCTGTGCATTGTACTTGTATCCATCATTCACTTCCCGGTTCATGTGAATCGCCAGGTTTGGAATCATAAGTAAATCTCTGTCTACGTCTACCAGTTTTGTCACCAGTTTTCCGTTTTCTTTCACAATAATACGTCCTGCCACAGACAACGGTCTGTCAAACCATGGGGCGCAAATCATACCGCCATACCGCTCCACATTCAGCTTTACATACTTGTTGTCCACAGTCATTTCCGGATTTTCTTTCATTTTAAAGCTGGGAGAATCGCTGTGACTTGCCATAATGCGGAAGCCTTTCATCTCTCCTTCGGGTACAGCCAGGGCAATGAGCGAAGAGTCATTTCTGGTAACAAAATATTTTCCACCCTTTTGTACTGTCCATTTATCCGTTTCCTTTAATTCCACATAGCCTGCCTTTTCCAGTTCTTCCTTCATGACCGCTACTGCATGAAAGCAGGTCGGGCTTTTCTCAATAAACTGAATCAATTCTTTTGCTGTTTCTTTATACATCTTTCTACCTCCTGAAACACAGCAGGGGACTGCTGCCGCAATCCCCCTGTAATTTTTATTTATTTGTACGTTTTGCAATAACCGGCATAATAAAGCCCAGTCCGATAAGTACGAACGGTGTTACAATATTCAGTACCAGCTGGAAGGTATCTTCGGAATAGATACCCAGAATACATGCGATTGCTGTAAAGGCAAAGCACCATACACCAAAGACAATACCGACTGTCTTATTCTTTACAAAGCGGTATTCTGCATGGAATTTGTCTCCCGCTTTCTTCAGAGCAATGTATGCGGCAAATACCCACAGATAACGCAGAGGCATACATACAGAGTTTACTTTTACCAGCCATTTTACCAGTACGTCTACGCTTTCAATACCAAAAGCCGGAACGACAATGAGAATGGATACAATCACGGTAACCATTTTGTGTCCGTTTGTATAAGTACCGTATTTATTCTGTTTGAACAGAGCCTTTGGAATATATCTTTCATCTGCGCTGTCCAGAAGCATACGAAGAGGCGCATCAATAGACAGAATCAAAACTGCAAACTGTCCGATTAAGTTTGTAATGGCATATACCACTACAAAGAAATCGCCTACATGATAATATTCGCCCAGAGTCTGGAATGCATAATAAGCACCGTTTGTCATCAGGTCTTCCGGAATGTTGTTGGAATCGAACATCATGCCCAGGGCAATGGTTCCCAGAACAGCACACACAGTAACCATAATGGCCAGGGTAATCATACCTTTTGAGAAATCCTTAGAAGGATTTTTCATCTTGTTTACATAAGGTGAAATCTTCTCACATCCGCCTACGGCAAATACCAGAATAGACAGGTTTAAGAAGAACTTGCTGTCAAAGGTCGGCATAAAGGTTTTGATGGACCAGTCAATATTTCTGACATCTGCCCCTGTAATAGCCGGTGCTGCAATCATCATCACGATAAACAGCAGAGACATAACAAACATGGTAGAACCTGCTAAAGAAGTAAGTTTCTTCAGTACTCCGATACCTCTTGATGCTACCCATACTGCAAACAGGAACAATACCAGACAGATAACAGCCAGAACTCTGACGTTCATCTGGCTGACTCTGGCATCTCTGAAAATAGCCCAGCTTGCCGCAATAACAGAACCATTCGGCTTCTGTGAAATATAAGGCATATGCACAATCCAGTAAGTCCATCCTGCCAGATAAGCCATTCTCGGTCCGATTGTTTCCAGAATCCATGAGCTGACACCGCCGCCGGCATCTTTAAATGCGCTTCCCATTTCGCCTACCATTAACGCATATGGTACAAAATACACCGCAAAAATAAGTGCCCATGAAACGATTGCTTTTAAGCCGCCGTATTCAGAAAACCCATTTATGACATTTCCGAATCCCCACACAGTGGAAAAGGCCATAAAAGCAAGACTGTACCACATAATCTTCTTTTCACTTTCGTGGTTACTCATCACTTTTTCTCCTTAACTATGATTTTTTTGACGCTTTGTGATTATACTCAAAAAAGCGTCTAATTATAGTCAAATTTTAACTGCCATTCGGCATTTTTCACTTTCTGCTTCTTTCTCACTCCGTATTTTTCGGCATTTTCACGCTTTAACACTTTGCATTTTCAGCTAACGCCATGGCAATTTTTTCCGGTTTTATGGGCATTTCCTGTACGCGGACACCTACGGCATGATACACAGCGTTGGCAATGGCCGGACAAGGGGTGTTGATAACGATTTCTCCGATAGACTTTGCGCCAAAGGGGTGGGATTTCTCATAACTCGGGGCAAAATCCACCCGGATTTTCCGAATATCCGTACGACTGGGAATCTTATACTGCATAAAGGAATTGTTCCGCAGCTGTCCCTTTTCATTATATTGGATATCCTCGTACAAGGCCATACCGATTCCCTGAGCCAGACCACCCTCGGTCTGCACTCTTGCCAGATTTGGATTAATCGGGGTTCCGCAATCCACCACTGCCACATAGTCCAGTAGTTCCACACTTCCGGTTTCCTTATCCACTTCCACTTCTGCCATACCTACCATAAAAGGCGGCGGGGAAATTTTAGAAGAACGGTTCACTGTCACATGGAGAGATTCATTGTTTCCGCAGGTTCCCCTTACGGCAATGTCCTGCAGAGAGACTTCTCTTTCCCCATCCAGTGCATAAACTCTCTTTCCGTCAAAATCCACATCTTTTGCTGCCAATTCCAGCATTTCCGCTCCCAGCCCCTTAATTTTTTCTCTCAACTGTCCGCAGGCATCTGACACAGCCATTCCCGTTACATAAGTGGTTGCAGAAGCATAGGAACCTGAATCATAGGGAGAAATATCCGTATCCACACCAAACACTACAATATTTTCCAGTTCCGTTTCCAACACATCTGCTGCCATCTGGGCCAAAATCGTATCACAGCCGGTTCCCATATCCGTAGCGCCAAGACTCAGCGTATAGGAGCCGTCCTCCCCCAGCTTGATGGTTGCGCCGCCTACATCCACGCCTGCAATGGCAGAACCCTGCATGGCCAGAGCAACCCCTACACCGCGGACTTTTCCATTGCCCATATCCCGGCGGGGATATTTTTCGTCCCATCCCATCATGGCTTTTGCCTTTTCCATACATTGATCCAGCGTACAGCTGGTTACCCATGGACTTCCGTCGTATCCGATAAATTTTCCGCCTTCTTTTGACATATTGATTTCCCGGAAACGCACGGGATCCATATTCATCTGCTCTGCCAGTTCATCCACGGCCGATTCCACAGCAAAGATTCCCTGGGTCGCCCCGTAACCCCGGTAAGCGCCTGCAGACATATGGTTCGTATACACCACGTCATAAGCAAAACGGTATGCTTCTGTATTTCCGTACATGCCAAGAGGCTTGTGCCCGGACAGCCCTACCGTTGTAGGACCGTGCTCTCCATACGCACCGGTATTGGATAACGTATAAATATCAATCGCTTTTAAAATCCCCTGCTCATCAGCGCCCAGACGCACAGACACTTCCATTTCATGACGAGGGGAAGAACAAATCTGGGACTCATATCTGGAAAAAATCATTTTTGCCGGACGTTTTGTTTTCAAGGTTACAAGAGCCGGATACACTTCTGCTACCGAAGTCTGCTTGGCTCCGAAGCCTCCGCCGATTCTGGGCTTAATAACTCTTACATTAGAAGCGCCGATACCCAGGGCACGTCCCAAAATTCTCCGGATATGAAAAGGTACCTGAGTGGAAGCCACCACATTCAGTCTGCCGAAATAATCCAGATACGTATAGGCGCGGAAAGTCTCCATCATGGCCTGCTGATTGGCTTTTGTATGATAGGTTTTCTCCACCACATATTTACATTCTTTTAGCACAGCATCCACATCTCCCAGCGTTTCCACCTTAGATGCACAGAGATTCCTCTTATTGTCCGCCCCCACAGGCACCTTGGATTCCCAGTTTTCTTCCGGGTGCAGCAGCACCGGATTATCTTTCGCCTTATGAAAATCCAGTACGGGCTCCAGAAGTTCATAGCGCACTTTGATGATTTTCATGGCCTTGTCTACTGCTTTTTCTGTTTCACCTGCCACAATGGCCACCGCATCTCCCACAAACCGGATATGACGGTCCAGAATCAGACGGTCATAAGGGCTCAGTTCGGGATAAGTCTGTCCGGCAAAGGTAAATCTCTCCTGAGGCACGTCTTCATAAGTAAGAATACAGGCAATGCCCGGTACTTTTTTTGCCGCCTCCGTGCGGATTTCTTCAATCATGGCATGGGCATGGGGACTTCTTAAAACCTTTACAATCAGACAGTCCTTTGGAGCCAGGTCATCGGTATACACCGGTTGTCCCGTTACCAGAGCCTCTGCGTCTTTCTTTTTCACAGGCTGATTTACATAACTCATTTCTGCGCGCCTCCTTCCTTTTTATACTGCAAAAACTTCAAAATACTTCTGGTCTGTCCCATAAAGCCGGAGCAGCGGCACAGATTTCCTGCCAGATATTCGTGAATCTCTTCCTCAGAAGGGTCTTCCAGTTCTTTCAGCATGGCAAACACATTCATAATAAAACCGGGATTGCAAAAGCCGCACTGTTCTGCGCCCTCCCCTGCAAGAAAATCCCCAAATTCTTTCGCTTCTTCCTGCATGCCTTCCAGCGTTACCACATGCTTTCCTTCTGCTCTTGCTGCCAGCATACTGCAGGAAAGAACCGGCCTTTCTTCCATTAATACCGTACACAGCCCACAGTTTGCCGTCTCACAGCCGCGCTTTACGCTATAGCAGCCTAAACTCCGCAGCACATCTAAAAGCAGCGCATCCGGCTCTGCCTGTATCTGTGTTTTTTCGCCATTCAGCCAGAATTTAATTTCCATTGTCCATACCTCCTGCTGCCAACAGCGCCCGTTTCACCAAAACGCCCACCAGATGGCTTCTGTATTCCTTAGAAGCGCGCATATTGCCTCCTGTTTTCACCCTTTCCTTTGCATACTGTGCAAAAGAAACTGCAGCCTGCTCCTGCGCTTTTAAATCTTTGCTGCAAAAATCTTTTAAAATCCCCTGTTCATCCTGAACCAGTCCGGCTCTTTGGGGACAGGCCCCCACAACTGCCCGTGCTTCCCCGTCTGCAAAAAGTCCCACACAGCAAGTCAGCACCGGGAAATCCGTACTGCTGTTTCGCTGGCTGAGATAAACCGTTTTTATCGGTCTTTTCTTCACAATCACCCGCACCAGAATATCCCTGTCCGGCTTTTTCTTTGCGAAATCTTCCAAAGGCACAATTCCGCCTTTATACAGTTCCACGTAAGAATCCATAGCCAGGAACATGGTCAGCACATCAGAAAATCCATATCTGCCAAAAATGCTGCCCCCCACAGTGGCACAGTTGCGAAACTGCACTCCCACAATATGGCGCAGACTCTTTTTCACGGCTCCCTGTGTGTACCCATCCAGCCCTTTATGGGTTTCCAGGGTTCTCAAAGATGTCATGGCTCCGATACGGAACTCCTCTTCTGTTTCTTCTATCATATCCAGGTCCAGTCCGGACAGGTCAATGGCTGTACTGATATTGCGGTTTCCCATTTTCAGCCAGACCATACCGCCAAGTACGCAGGCGGTTTTCTTCTGATTTAACAGATATGCCTCTTCCAGGTCTTTTACCTTTACATACTCTTTAATCTTTAACATTGGTTTTCCTCTCTGATTTTACATTTAACTCCAGTATAATACAGAGATTTTAGAAGTGGCAAGTATTTTCTCTTTCCTTTTTGCGAAAGTCGTATTAAAATGAATACAGTCTATGTCTGTTTTTTGCAGATACAGAGGAAAAGAAGGAGATTTTGAACATGTCACATACTACTGATTTGGGAAAAGACAGAATTCCCATTCTGGTTCTGAAACTGGCCATTCCCTCCATGATTGCCCAGTTTGTTACGGTTTTGTACAGCATTATTGACCGTATGTTTATCGGAAATATTCCGAAAATCGGGGACGCTGCGCTGGCCGGCGTAGGGGTCTGCGGCCCTATTGTCACTTTACTGACTTCTTTTGGCACGCTCATTGGCCTGGGCGGTTCTATCCTCATGGCCATGCGCATGGGTGCCGGAAGGAAAAAACAGGCGGAGTCCATACTGGCTCACAGCTTCGCCCTGCTGGTGGTTTTTTCTGCGGTGCTGACCGTACTGTTTCTGGTCAGTAAACGGTATCTGCTAAACTGGTTCGGGGCAAGCCCTGCAACCTTTCCCTATGCTGACTCCTACCTGACGATTTATACGGCAGGAACCTTTTTTGCCCTGCTGGCCATCGGGCTGAATTATTTTATTACCTGCCAGGGCTTTCCGGCCATAGGCATGATAACCGTTCTTATCGGAGCCGTTACCAATATCATTCTGGATCCGGTTTTTATCTTCGTTCTGGATATGAAAGTTGCCGGAGCAGCCATTGCCACCGTTATCGCGCAGTTTGCCTCCTGCGCCTTTGCTTTTTGTTTCCTCACAGGGAAGAAAATCCCCATAAAGATTACACGGCTTCGGAAGAAGACATTTTCTCCCCTGATTGTGAAAAAAATTATTGGTCTGGGAATTTCCCCGTTTCTGATTCTGGCTACGGACAGCGTGATTATCATTGTACTGAATACCGTTCTTCAGAAATACGGCGGCCCTAAGGAGGGAGATATTCTCATTACCTGCGCCACCATTGTCCAAAGCTACATGATGCTGATTACCGGTCCCATGCTGGGAATTTCCAGCGGCACCCAGGCCATTTTAAGCTACAATTACGGAGCCAGAAACATAAAACGTGTAAAGAAAGCGGAAAAATATGTCTTAATTCTCTGCCTGTGCTTTACCACGCTGATGTTCCTGCTTTCCAGAATCGTGCCGGAATATTTTATACGGATTTTCACCAAAGATGCCCTGCAGCTGCAGCTTTGCACCTGGGGAATCGGTGTTTTCACCCTGATGATTATCCCCCTCAGCTTCCAGTACGTCTTTGTGGATGGGTTTACCGCTCTTGGAAGAAGCAAAACAGCCCTGGTACTTTCCCTCTGGCGAAAGGGAGATTACATGCTTTTTACCATTGTACTTCCCATCTTCTTTGGAGCCAAAAGCGCCTTTTATGCCCAGCCTCTTGCAGACGGTATCGGCGCTGTCATGTCCACCATTGCGTTTCTGTTGATTTTTCGGAAACATCTGGAAAAACGGGAAGCACAGCCTTGAGTGTTTCTCTTTTCCTTCCGTCATAATTTTGTTATTTGACTGATATATTATTTTGCTGTATATTATTTTCAAATTCTACCAAACAGGAGGTCTTGTTTATGGCAAAACAGTTCTCAAAAAAATATGCCCTGCTGCTTTTCACCATGGGATTTCTCTTTTTGTCCGCCTGCGGCAAGGATAAAGAGGCCCAGGAGGAAGCGGAGCTGGATGCAGTATCCGCTTCTGTAAGCGGTACATTAACCAGCTTCACGGGCTCTGAACTTTCTCTGAAAACAGATAAGGGAGAAAAACTGACTTTTGACAACTGCTCTGACGCCAGCCTGGAACTGGAAAACGGCATTATTCCCGGCAACAGCGTTACCATTGTCTATGTGGGCGCAGTAACCGACGGGGATGCCAGCAAGGCGAAGGTACGGAAAATCATCTCCACAGATGACAATTCCGGTGTCCTGAACCTGGCTGAAAAGGCAGAGGAAAACCTGACCGGTATCAGCGGCTCTGCTATTACCAGCGAAGACGAAGGACAGGACGAACCGGCAAGCGGCGTATCCGTAGAACAGACCAGCGGCACCGGCACCATTGTCAGCAGTGTAAACGTCCGGGCCGATGCGCAGAGCGGTTCTGAAATTCTGGGACAGTTAGACGGAGGAGCTTCTGTAAGAGTTACGGGTATCTGCGAGAATGGCTGGTATCGGATTATTTATGAAAATCAGACAGGATATGTATGGCAGGATTACATTTCCTATTGACGAAAAGAGGCTGCCGCATGCAGTGTACAGCAATCCGAAATCTTCTTGCTATACACTGAATGCGGCAGCCTCTTTTTCTTTACTATTTCTGAAACAGTACGTGAAGCTGTCCCGCACTGTCGTATACAATTTCCGTTTCCACACGGTAAATCTTTTTGATAAATTCTGCAGTCAATACTTCCTGGGGAGTTCCCTGCCCCACGATTTCCCCGTCCTGAAGCACATACAGCCGGTCACAGAACATGGCAGCTATATTTAAATCATGAACAGCGGAAATCACCGTAACCTTCAGATTTTTCACAATCTTCATCAACTGTATCTGATGGGTAATGTCCAAATGATTGGTAGGTTCATCCAGTATCAGACAGGGCGTCTGCTGTGCCAGGGCTCTTGCCAGAATCACTCTTTGCTGCTCTCCTCCCGACAAAGTAGAAAAACTCCGGTTCGCAAAACCTTCCATTTCCACGGTCTCAAGGGCCTTTTGGGCTATCTGAAAATCTTTGGCATTGTCTCTTTCCATGGTCTTTTTGTGAGGCGCTCTTCCCATAAGCACCACTTCCATAACGGAAAAATCAAAATTGTAATAATTGTGCTGTGCCACCACAGCCATTTTTTTTGCTGAATTCCGGATACTGATACCGGAAAGTTCTTCTCCGTCCAGAAAAACCTGTCCTGCATGAGGCTTTAAAATGCGGTAAATACACTTTAAAAGCGTGGATTTTCCACTTCCGTTTGGCCCTATGATTCCAATAAATTCTCCGGTGTTTCCGTTTATGCTGACCCCTTTTAAAATCTCCTGTGCCCCATAAGACAAGCGGATATTTTCCGTTGAAAGATTCATTCCCGTCCACCTCCGAATCCATAGGATTTCCTTGCCATAAGGTAAATAAAGCAGGGCGCTCCAATCAGAGAAATCAGAATACTCACCGGAAGTTCTGCGTTTTTCAGGATAATTCTGCACACTACATCTGCCCAGATAAGAAACACCGCCCCGGAAAGAGCGCTTAAGGGAATCAGCCTTTTGTGGTCTGTTCCAAAGAGCATACGCATGGCATGGGGAATCACCAGCCCTACAAAACCTATCATACCTGCCGCACATACCGTAAAGCCTACCATAAGCGCAGACAGCAGCATACAAAAAATTCTGGTTGTATGCAAATCCGTTCCCAGCGTAATGGCCGTTTCATCGCCTAACAGCATAAGGTTCAGCTTCCGGTACTGACTCCAGAACACAGCAGAGATAACCAGTATCATGGGCAGCAGTATCCGGATATTGTCCCAGTCTGCAGAAGCCAGACTTCCCATACTCCAGTATGTAATTTCTGCCGTAGCGTTTTTATCCTGGGCAATATAGATAATGAAGTTGGCAAAAGCCGCGCAGACCGAACTCACAGCCATACCTGCCAGAATCAGTTTTCCGGCATTTGACCGGCCTCCCATGCCGGATATAAACAAAACTGCAAAAGAAGCCAGCACAGCCCCTGCAAAGGCCAGAATACCTACCGCATTGTCACCAAGAGCGGAACCAACTCCCAGCATAATGGCCAGCGCCGCTCCCAGATAAGCCCCGGAAGATACCCCCAGTACATAAGGGTCTGCCAGCGGATTTTTCACCACAGCCTGCATAACAACACCGCAAATGGAAAGTGCCATTCCTACCGCAGCAGCCAAAAGAACTCTGGGAAACCGTATGAGCCATACCACATCATGCACAGCTCCCCCGGAATACTCGGACAGAGCATCTATATGAAAAATTTCGTAAAAAATAACGCGATACACTTCTTTTATAGAAATATCTGCATTTCCAAACGTAATGGAGGCCAGTATTGAAAATACCAGCCCCGCCACCAATGCAAGGACAGCCACCCTATAAGCAGAAGTTTTTAAGCCCTTCTTTGTCACAGCACCTGCACCTCTATTCTCCTAATTTCAAATCCGGATAAAGTCCTTTTGCAATGGTTTCAATACCGTCCTGTGTCCTTGTTGCACTGGCATACATTTCGCTGAGCATAATGGGTACCACTCTCTGATTTTTCACTGCATCCAGACTTGCATAAGTCTCGTCCTCCAGGAGTACATTCAGCTTTTCCTGCTTCACCGTTTCCGGGTCATCTCCGGAATATGGCATATATACTACAAAAATCACATCCGGATTGGCGGTAATCACATCTTCTTTTCCGAGAGAAGAACCATCCGGATTCGCCAGTGTTCCCCCAAGCTGTGTTACCATATCTCCCGCAAGAGAGTCCTGTCCATAATTGGTAAATCCGTCCTTTCCTGATTCCAGTACCAGCACGGAAGGCTTTTCCGTCTCTCCCTTTGTCTCCTCTTTCACGGTTGCTATGGTATCCTTCATTTCATTTACAATTCCTTCCGCCTTATCCTGTACATCGAAAATCTTTCCCATGTTCAGAATATCCGTATATTCATTCTCCAGAGATTTTTCTGCCACTGCCGTGTTGCTGCTGATGTATACATTCGTTCCCTTGTCAATCCATTCCTGTGCGTCTCCCAGTGTTTTGTCTCCGAAAAGAGAACTCCAGGAAAAAATCATATCCGGCTCCAGCATGGTAACGGTTTCCTTAGAGGGTGTAAATTCATCTAAATATTTCACCTTGGAAAAAGCGGATTTCTGTGCTTCGGGAACCTCATTGTCCAGACCTGCCGTGGCCGCAAGATGGTCTTCCAGCCCCAGCTCCAGCATGGTTTCTATACAGCCCTGATACACAGCCAGCACTTTTTCAGGCGCTTTTTCGTAAGTTGTGGAGTATTCCTTTCCATCTTTACCGTAAGTGGTAATCGTCAGCGGATATTCCGTCTTTTTCGTATTTTCTGTCTGTGGGTCTTCCTCTTTTGCGGAAGCACTGTTCTCTGCCTGGTTGTCTTCTTTAATACTTTCCGCGCTTCTTCTCTGTTCCTCTGTACTGTCGCTGCTGTTTCCCTGGCAGGCAGTCATTCCCATTGTCATACCTGCGGCCAGTAAAATGGCGGTCACTTTGCTGCATACTGCTTTTTTCTTCATTGTCGTACTGCTCCTTTCGCCTTTCCATCCGCGTAAACGAAAAGGCCTGCCTTTCCTGTAAAAAGAAAAACAGACCTTTTCTTCCGCAAATCCCTCGCCTGCGGTTTTATAGATGTGCACTTTTACCCGGAAGTTTCATCTTTTTCTGCCAAGCAGGTCTCCTGACTTACAGCTCCTCATCTGCTTCTGCCTTCTCACATATTTGTATGCAATGGCGTCTCTGAAGCAGACTCCCTGTTTACAGTGGCCGGACCGTCGAAGATTCTCACTTCGTTCCCTTTTCAGATAATTTCGCAAAATTATTCACTCAACAGAACCATTCTTTGTTTAAACATCCTTAATCTAACACATTCCGGCAAAAGTTGCAAGAAAGTTAAAGAATTTCGATTCCCGCCTTTTCACAGGCTTTCAATGTCTCTTCATCCCAAAGAGAGGCCTGTACCTCTCCCACATGGGCTTTTTTCAGAAGCAGCATACAAATCCGGGACTGTCCGATACCGCCGCCAATGGTCAGAGGCAGTTTTCCCTCCAGCAGCATTTTGTGGAAAGGAAGATTTCTTCTGTCATCACAGCCTGCTTTGGTAAGCTGCTCATCCAGGGCTTTTTCGTCCACACGAATTCCCATGGAAGAAATCTCCAGCGCACACTGCAGAGGTTCGTGCCAGAAGAGAATATCACAATTTAATTTCCAGTCGTCATAATCCGGCGCTCTTCCGTCATGTTTCTGCCCTGAGGCCAGCACATCTCCAATCTGCATAATGCACACGGTTTTATGCTCTTTTGTATAGGCATTTTCCCTTTCCTTTGGTGTGAAATCAGGGTATAAATCTTCCAGTTCCTGTGTGGTAATAAAAGAAACTTCTCTGGAAAGCTCTGTGTCCAAATGCTCATACTGGTATTTAATTTCATCCAGGGCATTACAGATGGCACCCACAATACGATTCACTGTATTTTTCAGGTATTCCGGATTCCGGTCTTCTCTGGTAATGATTTTTTCCCAGTCCCACTGGTCTACATAAACAGAATGCAGATTATCCAGTTCTTCATCCCTGCGTACTGCGTTCATGTCGGTGAGAAGTCCCTTACCTACATGAAAATCGTAACGGTACAGCGCCATACGTTTCCATTTCGCCAGAGAATGTACCACCTGTGCATTTACTCCTGCGTCCGGAATATCAAAGGTAACCGGGCGTTCCACGCCATTTAAGTCATCGTTCAGACCAGAAGCCGGGTCTACAAACAGCGGCGCAGTCACCCTCTTTAATTTCAGTGCCATACACAGCTTTTTCTGCATAAGATTTTTAATGGCACCGATTGCTTCCTGCGTTTCGTATCTGGATAAACAGGACTGATAATTTTCCGGTATGATTACTTTTCCCATGTGCTTTCCTCCTGTAAGATTTTACGTTTTTATAGTATTAAAATACTATGCTTAGTTTAATACAAAAATCAGGAGATGTAAATATGGAATTTTTCCATAATTACTTTTCTGTCCCCAGATAGCTGTCCTCCATTTCCGCATCTCCTTCCAGCACCACAAGCCTTTCCAGCACAATCCCCGCTTCCCCCGCGTACACGGTAATACGGTTGAGGCCTTCTTGTAATGAAATTTCCATCTCTGCCACATGCTCCTGATTCAGCACAGCGCGCTCCCAGGCAGCGCAGTCGTTATCTCCGCCTTTATACCTGCTGTCTGTAAGCACAAGTCTTTGTATCTCGCCGGCATTGCAGGAAACGCCCACCCGCAGCTCTCCTCCGTACACCAGCGGATTAGCCGGAGATGTAAAAAGGCGCAGCCTGCCTTTCCCTGCTCTCCTGCTCCAAAGCTCATAGGTCAGAGAAGGCGCGTGCAAATCTCCATCAAAGGCAGCTGTCACAGGAAATACCTTCATACCGCTTCCATATTTCCCAAAATCCGTCAGCAAACCATATTCAGCGGCTTCGCCCTTATAGTCCCCGGCCTTTTTCTCCGCATAATTTACCGCATCTATGGCAAAAATCCCTTTCCTGCTTATGGCTGTATGCCCAGGCAGAGCAGGCAGTTCCTCTCTTTTCGCCCTTACACACACCGGAACCTTTTCTTCCCCTGCCACCACATAAAAAGTACAAGTCTTTTCCTCGCCAGACAGTTTTTCCCTGTCCACAGTCAGGAGAACACAGTCCTGTAAAGCTGTTTTTCCCTCTTTTTCAGAAAACAAAAGCCAGTCGCAGGTTTCTTTTATTTCCCAGCAGATTTCCCCCTGTCCTCCATTGGCAATCTCCAGTCCCACTTCTTTGCTGTTCTCCTCCAGAAAATCCTCAATAACCAGAGGAGTGGGAAAATACTGATTGGTAAAATGTGCTTCTTCATCCCAGCGGGATACCACCAGTCTGGGTGTCTGGGGCAGGCGCAGGACGTGGCGCACCGGATATCTCCAGTCCTCACTGTTCCAGTTGGTAAACCCGATGTGCAGCGCCATTTCCATACCTGCCCATTTTCCTTCTGCAAATGCGGCCATCTCCTGTGCCAGCGCTTCATCCCGCTCTATGCACTGCTCCATTTTCTCTCCCATCAGATTGGCAATGGCTTTTCCCTGACGCGCATAAAGATGGTTAAATCCTGCATATAAATGCATCTGCAGCAAATTCGCAGAAGCCGCCGCCGGATAGTAAACCATACTGTAATAAGCCTCTTCACAGCGTCTTCCTTTCAGCGCTTCTCTCAGCCTTTCATTGGTTTCCTCTAATTCCTCACACCGTTTCCGCATACGGCTGCCTTCCCGGTAATGTACCGGATGATAGACTTCACTGCTGCAGGATTCCGGACGGCGCAGATGATTCAACCGGATATATTCCTCCACCACATTTTTTATGCTGTTTCGTTCTTCAGGAGAGGTTTCCGGGCCAAACTGCTGCTGAACCCATTTTTCCGTATAAGCCTTAGGGCTTTCCGGATGGGCGCTGCCCCAGGTATCAAAGTCATAGGCCATTTCCATAAAATAGTTCAGCGGGTATTCCTGAAACTTCAAATCTCCCACATTGACAATCCAGAGTTCCCGGACGCCATATGCATAGGCCTCTGTCATCTGCTCCCAGATTTTTGTAAGAGGCACTGACGCCACCCACTCATAGGAAACCGGACCGCCATGGTAATCCAGATGATAATACATGCCAAAGCCGCCCTTGCGGCTTCTCTCCTCCTCTTTTGGCAGAGCGCGCATATTGCCGAAATTATCTTCGCAGAGCAGCAAAGTAACACCCTCCAATTCTTCAAAGTGTTCCAGTCCTTCTGCCTGGTTGTCCCCGAAATAATAATCTTCCACTTCCTTATACACAGCAAAGAGCTGTGGAATCTCTTCTTCCTCCTGCAGATATTCCCGAATCAGAGTTCTCTGGTCCGTCAGAATGTCCTTCAGCACCCGGATATTGTCCGCCACAGAAGCCTCTCCCATCATCTTGCTGTCTCTTTCTCCTCTCATGCCAATGGTGGGAAATACATGATGTCCCCTGCTGCGCAGAAGCCCGTCTTTCCAGTATTCCAAAAGCCCTTCCCGGTTACTTAGATAACTCCAGTCCCTGCCGTATTTCTCTCCTTTTACCATGTCCCATTCCTCACTGGAACGCATACACGGCTCATGGTGGGACATGCCGATATAAATTCCATAGGAATCTGCCAGTTCCATAGACTGCATTCCCGGCCCGTCCACCAGGAAAGAAGACGTCCACATGGCCGGCCACAGGTAATTTCCCTTCATGCGCAGAAGATATTCAAACACCTTGTCATACATCTCTGCTGTAAAGCCGCCGAAATGCGAAAACGTCCAATTCCCAAAACAGGGCCATTCATCGTTAATAAAAAATCCTCTGTATTTCACAGACGGCTCTTTGGAAATCCGAGGTTGTTCCGGCACTGACAGACACAACTGCTTTTCCTTATTCTGTAATTTCTCTTCGTCTTCTGTACTGCATAAAAATACTTTTTCATAAGAAGGGGCTTTCACATCTCCCCAGTAATGGCAGGGAGACACTCCCAAAATCTCTGACAGATGAAACAGCCCGTATATGGTTCCCAGGCGGTCACTTCCATATATGACCAGACAATTTTCTATGCCCAGAACCGGCCTGTCTGCGAGAAAAAAGCCATATACCTCCCGCTTTCCTCTGACCTTTGCCAGGGCAGGAAACTGCTTCTCCAGCCATAGGGAAACCTCCCCTTTGTCTGCAGAAAGCGCAAGAATCCCCTGCTCATAGAGCCCTCTCTCCCCTGTAACCAGCGGACAGCAGCCAGCCACCGTTTCCACATCTTTTGCCACCTTCTCTGCAATTCTTACAATTCCCTTCTCCTTTTCAGCCGGAATACAAAAAACCATTTCTTTTTCTCTGGAAAATTCTACCATGCTCCTACATCCTCCCGTATACAGAAAGAGGGCCGCGCATAACCCTCAAGTTCTCCTGATTCTTATGCGGCAGCCCCTTACTCTGCGTATTGCTCTTTCTTAATAACCTAATGTATCTTTTGTTCTTTCAAAGATTTCATTTGCCTGGTCTACATATTTGGTGCTTCCCTTGCTCTCACAATCTGCCACATAAGCATCCCAGTCTTTGTCTAAATCTCTCTTGCCGGAAATGAATTCCAGTGCTGCGGTATTGACATAGTCCATGAGAGACACCTTAATCAGGTTCATCTCTTCTTTCTCCAGCTCATCAGCCAGTACCGGAGGCATCAGTTTTGCATTTTCCTTATTGGCGTCAATTCTTTCGTTCCACTCTTTCTCACCTTCTGAGAATTTGGAGTACTGTAACTCCTTGGAACCGCCGTATGCGAACACACCGCCGCCGAAACCGTAGTCTACGTTTAACTGTTTTTCCGCACCTGGATTAATGCCGTTAAAGTAAATATCCGGATTCAGTGTAATGGTACCGTTTGCATCTTTGGTATAAGTTTCTCCTTCTACACCCCACAGACAGAGTGTCTGACCTTCGTCAGAGTACCACAGCCAGTCAATGAAACGCAGCATTTTAATGAATTCTTTTTCGCCCAGTTCTTCCAGCGCATTGGTAGTAATCATAATACCATTCTCAAGACGTCCTGCATAACTGGATAATTTCATCTGTCCTTCCGGACCTCCCGGTGTTGTCATAAAGTATAAATCAGCGCCGTCTACCTGCATCTTGTTCTGAGACTGAATATCTGCAACCTGCTGATAGTTTACTGTCAGCACATAGGATTCGCCTCTGTAGAATTTCGCCTGTGCCTGTGCACTGTCCTGTGTAAAGGTCTCCGGGTCTAAAATTCCTTCTTCATACATTTTGTTAAACAGTGTCAGATATTCTTTGTACTCGTCTGTGGTATCTGCAAAGTAAAATTCATTCTTGTCAAAGTCAAATTTCATACCGTCCTTTAATCCCCAGTCACCGCCGTCCTGGGAATTACCGCCGGTTACACCATACACGCTTGCTGCCAGGTTCATGGTACAGCCAAACTGATACTGGTCAGACCATACATAATCGCTGCCTGTATACTCTTTTACTTTCTTTAATGCCTGATAAAAATCTTCCCAGGTCCAGGTAGGCTCTGTAGACATGTCCACACCTGCTGCCTCGAAAACATCCTTACGGATAAGGAAAGAATAGCCGCCTGCTGTGGTCTCCCACATACCCGGAAGTCTGTAATATTTTCCGTCAGAGGCCAGAATCTGTTTCAGGTCATCTTCCAGGCCCCATTCTTCCACACATTTCTGGTAGTTCGGCATATACTGTACCCAGTCACTGATAGCCACAACCTGTCCACTGTCTTCGTATGCCTTGGAATCATAGATTTTGGGTACAATATACGGTGCGTTTCCACTATTTACAGACGCGGATACCTTATCGTTGTAGTCTGTTCTTGCAACCGTAGTCAAGTCAAAGGTTACGTTTGTCTTCTCTTCAATTGCGCTCCAGAGCAGCCAGTCGTCCTGCATTGGATAGTTTTCATGGTCAGAAAACATCATAGAATATGTCACCGGTTCGTCAGAATGGAAGGTTTCTCCCTCTCCGTAGGTGTAGTCCAAATCCTTGTCGGCTTCTTCTGCGGACATTGTAGGGCCATCTTCTCCCTTAGAGCTGCTGTTTCCGCCGCAGCCTGCAAGTGTAGTGCCTGCCATAAGCAGACTCAGTGTCAATGCAATCACTCTTTTTTTCATTTACTCTTTCCTCCTCTTATTTTTCAACGGACTGTCCTGCCCGTTTCATTAACCTTTTACTGCACCGATTGTCATACCCTGTACAAAATATTTCTGTACAAATGGGTAGACACAGATAATCGGAATGGATGTCAGCACCATGGTTGCTGATTTTAAAGTCGCCTGTACACTGCTGGCCTCTGCAGAACTTCCGATTTCCGTATTGTTTGCCCCTTCTACCAGCTGTCTTACCCAAAGAGCAATGGGCCATTTATCTCTGGAATCCAGGTACATCATAGGTGCAAACCATTCGTTCCACATACCTACCATATAGAACAGAGCCATAGTTGCCAGAATCGGTTTGGACAACGGAAGAATAATCTTTACAAAAATACCGTACACGCCCATACCATCAATGGAAGCCGCTTCCTCCAATTCTTCCGGCAGCCCTGCGAAGAAGGACTTCATAACCAGAAGGTTGAAAGTGCTGATAGCGCCCGGAAGAATAATAGCAAGCATACTGTCCTGCAGCCCCAGCCACTGTGTTACCAAAATATAGTTCGGAATAATACCGCCTGTAAAATACATAGTGAATACCACAAACGGTGTAAAAAACTTATTCAGCCGCAGTCTTGGTTTGGACAGCGGATAAGCCAGCAGCGCGGTACCGATAACCGAAATAAGCGTTCCTACCACAGTATAAAGAATGGTATTTCCGTAATATTTAAAGAAAGAATCATCTTTTAAAAGGTACTTGTAAGTATCCAGTGTAAAATCTACCGGAAAGAAGGTAACCTGGCCTGCGCTTACTGCCGCATCGCTGCTGAAGGACTGTGCAACCAGATATACAAATGGATATAAGGTAATAAACAGTATAAGAATCATAAGAACTGTATTAAATACCTGAAAAACTCTGTAAGATTTTGATGGTTTTATACTATTCATGTTTACACTCCTTTCTACCACAGGGATGTTTCTGTAAGTTTCTTGGACAGGAAGTTGGCTATACTAACCAGTATCAGCCCCAGAAGACCTTCAAACAAACCTACTGCAGACGCATAACTGAAGCTTCCCTGGCTGATACCCATTCGGTATACCAAAGTACCGATGATGTCGGCTCTGCTCTGTGTCATTGGATTGTACAAAAGCAAGATTTTCTGCATATTTCCTGAGGTTACAATGCCTCCGATATCCATAATCAAAAGCGTCATAATGGTTGGCAGGATTCCCGGTATGGTAACGTGAAGAGCCTGCTTGAATTTGTTGGCCCCGTCCATGGAGGCTGCCTCATAAAGTTCGGTATTAATACCGGTCATGGCTGTCAGGTAAAGAATGGTGCCCCAGCCAAGCGCCTGCCATACACCGGAAAGGATATAAATGGCATCGAACCATCCGGGTTCTGACATAAATGCGATTTTGTCTCCGCCTAAAGAAGCAATGAGCTGGTTAATGGGACCGTTAGAAGCCAGAAGTTCTTTCACCATACCGCACAGCACAACAAGAGAAATAAAGTGAGGCAGGTAGGAAACCGTCTGTACCGTCTTTTTCCACCATTTCTTTCTGATTTCATTTAAAAGCAGGGCAAAAATCAGGGTTGCCGGGAAACGTACCAGAAGGTATCCGATACTTAACCGCAGGGTGTTCCAGAAAGCCTGCCAGAAATCCGGGTCTGTGAGAAACTGTTCAAAATAACGGAATCCCACCCAGTAATCACCTAAGATATTGGAACCGCCCCGGTAACGGCGAAAGGCAATGATGTTTCCGATTACAGGTATGTACTTAAAAATTACATAGTAAAGAATGGGAATTACCAGAAAGGAATACAGTTTCCATTCTTTTCTTACATGTCTCAACAGGGAATGTTCCTTGTATTTGACTTTAGGCTGCTTTTTTTCTTTTGTTTTTGTCATATCAGCACCACGTCTCCTTCCTCTTCTCTTAATAAATCGTTCTGTGCTTCTCATCCGGAATCATGCTCTTGCGGTAAAAATAGGAATTAATCTGGTCCCGCCATTCCTTTGCATGCTCTTTCTGATGTGCCAGACGTTTCTGCACTCGCTCAAAAACTTTTGTTTCTATTTTTCCTTCCAGGGAATCCCAGAGGTCTGCCATATAGGCCGCCTCTTCGGCGCCTTCAAAATGTGTGTCGTAAATATGCTGAATCATGGTCTTCCCTGTCTTCAGCTGATAGGTGTACGGAACATAGTGGAAAAACAGCAGAAGTTCTTCCGGACAGGTCTGCACATTTTCATACATGGAAGCATTTGGCTCCCGATACTGCTGTGCGTAACCGGTTCCTTTTTTACCCCGGCAAACTCCCATCCCCAGGTGGTCGGCCCGGTGGTAAGTGCCCCATCGGTCATATTCGTAGCCGTCTACATTGGGACCATAGTGGTAATTGGGGTTTACCATCCAGCCGATTCCCAAAGGAGAGGTATACTTTTCATAAGTCTTCCAGGACATCATCAGCATTTGCAAGATCTTTTCCTGTACTTCCCTGTCATGACCAAAGGTACAGACAATCCATTCTTTCGCTATCTCTTCTGCGGAAAGGGAGGTGTTGAAACACAGTCTGCCGAATCCGAAGAAATTGGCTGCCGCCAAATCATGCCCTGTCCAGTTCTCGTCATTTCCGGTGTTGACCACTGCTGCGATTCCGCAATTGGTGTTTCCCATGGTTTTTCCTGTCACAATGTCTTCCACCGTATCCCTGTCTTCCTGACAGTAAGTACGGAACTTTAACACTTCCTGAAACATGGGAATGAGGTAACAGACATGTCTCTGCTGCCCTGTATACTCCTGTGCAATCTGTACTTCCAGCATTTCATTGGTCTTTTCCATACCTCCGAAAAGCGGGGATACCGGCTCTCTTACCTGGAAATCCATAGGCCCGTTTTTCACCTGCAGGATAACATTTTCCCTAAACTGTCCGTCCAGAGGCCTGAAGTTGTCATATCCTGATCTGGCACGGTCTGTTTTCCGGTCTCTCCAGTCCTGCTGACAGTTGTAAACAAAACACCGCCAAATAATCTTTCCATGATAGGGAGCCACGGCATCAGCCAGCATGTTGGCTCCGTCTGCATGGGTTCTTCCGTAAGTGAAAGGCCCCGGTCTTCCCTCGGAGTCAGCCTTTACCAAAAAGCCGCCCAGGTTGGGAAGTCTGGTATAGAGCTCCTGCATTTTATCGTTCCACCACTGCTGCACCGCTTCCTTACAGGGATCTGCGCTGTCCAGATTTCCCAATTCCATAGGCGCTGCAAAGTTCAGACTCAAAAACAGCTGAATTCCGTAAGTCTCAAAGATTTCGCTCATCTGCTGCAGTTCCTTCTGGTAAACCTCATCAATCAGCCAGGTTGCCCGGTCTTTCACGTTCACATTGTTAATCACCACTCCGTTGATTCCCACAGAAGCTGCCAGTCTGGCATAGTCTCTGGTTCTTTCATTTACCAGAATTTTATTGTCTTCAAAGAAAAACGAGTTTCCCGAATACCCTCTTTCAATGGAACCGTCCATGTTGTCCCAGTGATTCAACATTCGGAGGGGAGCGGAAGGCTTCTCTGTTTTTTCTTCCGCTGAAAACTCTTCTTGGGTCTGCAGCATACGGATACAGGCGAAGCTGCCGTAAAGCAGTCCCTTTTCCCCTTGGGAAGTCACAGTCAGTCTGCCGTCCCGGCACTGTATTTTATACCCCTCTTCTCCCAGAGCATTATCCTGCTCCTTTTTCAGAAGAATTCCTGCTTCCTCTTCCTGTCCGGTGATTCCCATATCCATACCGCAGATTTCTTTCACTGCTCTTTGCAGTTCTGTCACAGCGGCTTCTATGGTCTTTCCCCATGTATCTGCATAAATCTTGCTGCCATTCCAGGGTATTTTCAACGTATGGTTTTCTTTATAAGACAGCCATGCACTTTCATATCCCATCTCTTTTCCTCCTGCTGCTTTTGTTCAACTTTCACGGATTTATTTCATTTTTCCTGTTATGTTGTACACTTTTTTGCTTTTCTAAGATATATTATAGGTGATATTTTTCTCTGGCACTCACCTATTATTGCCAAAATTTATGCAGATATTGCGTGATGTTTTGAGGTACTGCGCAAATATTGTGCAGATTATTTACTTTTCGCCCTGTTTTTTAAAGCAAAACCAGCGGAAATCAAAGCTGCTGCCCGGAAGAAAGACAAAACTGACGGTTTTTGTCCCATATACCGGTTTTAAGACAAACTCCTGTGTTTCCTGTCCTCCTGCAAATTCCAGCATCTGCCGTTCTTCCTTTCCATCACTGATAAACCGCACAATGATGGTATTTTTCTCCAGAGGTGTGGAGCCGCACAGAATCAGTTTTCCTGCCCCTTGGTCTCCGAATTCCAGATTTTCAAATTCTATGGTTACATTATTTCCGATTTTGCAGATAGCCTCCTCCTGTCTTTCAAAACTATCCCCGTAAATCCGGTCGCACTCTGTCACCGGCACCTGCTGCCATGCCCGGTTGTACTTCTTAAACCGGAATCCTTTTATATGAAGCTTCTCTTTTACCACAAAGCAGATTCCCGTAACGCCTTTCAACCGTTTGTTCAGCTTATAGACTGCCTCCTGGTACACATTCCACATCTTTGGCTTCTGATAAATCACATCCGCAATCAGCTCTCCGCCTTCTTCCGGAATCCCCTCATAAATCTGAATTTCATAAGGGTCATCCGTAAGAGCAAAAATAGGAAGGATAATTTCGTCTGAACCGTAAGGGCCAAAATCAATATCCCGAAAGCCTACCTGGCTCTCCCCGTCTCTGGCTGTGGCAACCCCGTGCTCATTGCCGTTTCCGATATCGCCTTTGCTGTAGTTGTAAAGTCCGGCGCTGACAAACTCATAGGGATTGGTAAAAGCCGTTCCCAGTCCGCTTATCATAAACTCCAGCTGAGAAATAATTCGTATCTTATCGGTTCCGCATTTGGACATACAGCGCAGACGGAAGGAGCCGTCACTCTTGGCCCGCACCTTCACTTTCCGTCCATCCGGCTCAATTTCTGCGATTTTCAGCGGAATACCTCCGTCATCCACCACACTCCAGAACACTTCCCGGTCTGTGGCATTTTCCGGGCAGAGATAAGCCTGTACCTCCGTTTCCAGATTTTCTGCATACAAATGCAGACCATTGCTGCTCACCATGCGGATATTGCGCACAGGAATTTCTTCTATAGGAACCGGTTTTTCTTTTGTCAAATCTTCCCCTGCCAGATAAGCCAGAGGACTGATACCTTCTCTGACCTCTGCCTGTACCACAGGTATGGATACCACCGCAGGTTTCAGTCCCGGCGCAGTAACCGTCAGCTTCAATACTCCCGGCTCACATCCTGCCTTGCACACAGCCAGCAGTTTTCCGGAAAACAGACGTCGGCTGTAATCTTTATATCCATCGGTATCCGTGCTGTCGCCATTGTCCGTACCAGCCAGTGCGCCTGCACCTTCCACAGAAATATGCACCCGGTTGTTGGCATTTTCCACAGGATAACCGTTTTTATCTTTTACGGAGATCTCTGCAAACAGCAAATCCTCTCCATTTGCCTTCAGCTCCTCACGGTCGCATTTCACACAGAGCTCTGTGCCTTCTCCAAAAGAATACCGCACTTCCTTTGCAATGATTTTTCCGGTCTCATCACAGGCAATAGCACAGATTTCTCCTTCCTTATAAGGAAGCTGCCAGTGGCCTGTAAGGTCTGTGCCGTGTTCATGGTCAATAGAAAAGGTTCCCTGGGTCTTTCCGTTGAAGAAAACCTCCACAACCGGGGCATTGGAGCATACCCGCAGGTCAATAAACTGCCCTTCGTTGAAATCCCAGTACGGGAAAATATGTACCATGGGGTTTTCCCGGTAATCCGTCCAGCCCGCCTGATAAATATAATAGGCATCTTTTGGAAATCCTGCAGTATCTATCTGACCAAAGTAAGAATTTCTGGTGTGATACGGCGTAGGCTCTCCGATATAATCAAACCCGGTCCACACAAATTGCCCGCAGGAAAATTCGTGGTCTCTTTCTGCCAGCAGGCAGGCTTCCGTAGACTCTGCTCCCCAGCTTGTGGTGGAGTTTCCCAAAGAAGAACACTGCTCATCTTCATCGGCCAGCACAGACTGCTGGTAAGGGAAATGGTAAATTCCACGGCTCTGTACAATGGACCCCGTCTCGCTGCCGTAAAGAATCCAGTCCGGATGTTCTGCATGGTGTTTGTCGTAATATTTTTCTCCATAATTATAGCCTGCAATTTTTACAATATCTGCACACTTCTGCGCATTTTCCCAGGGCATATAATTAGAACCAATGGTAATGGCTGCATTCTTTTTCGGGTCATATTTCTCTACTTCGTCCATCAGTATTCTGGTCCACTCCTGGCCCTTTTCACTGATATGGGTATCATAAATCTCATTTCCGATACTCCAGAGAATCAGACTTGGGTGATTCCGGTCTCTCTTCACCCAGGATTTTATGTCCCGTTCATACCACTGCGGGAAAAAACGGGCGTAATCATAAGGTGTCTTGGAAGATTCCCACATATCAAAGGATTCCGATACGATTAAAATTCCCATCTCATCTGCCATTTCCATAAGGTCAGGAGCGGGCATATTGTGGGAAGTCCGCACTGCATTGACCCCCATGTCCTTTAAAATTTCAAACTTTCTTCTCATGGCCTGGCTGTGGTAAGCTGCTCCCAGACAGCCCAAATCGTGATGTTCACAAACACCCTGCAGTTTCACCTTTCTGCCGTTTAAAAGAAATCCTTTGTCCGGGTTAAACCCAAGGGTACGAAAGCCTACCGTCTGTATCTGGCTGTCCAGGATTTCTTCGTCTCTTTTCAGCCTTACCCGCAGTTCATAGCAGTGGGGATGTGCAATGTCCCAGACAGCCGGGTCTTGTACCGTACACTGAAAGAGAACTTTGCTCTCTTTGTCTGCTTCTGTACTTTTTTCATTTCCCGTGAGCATGCTCCACGCTTCTGTGCCCTTTCGCCGCAGCGCATAGTCCAGCGTAAGATTTCTGCCCACAATTTCCGTCTCGATTTCCACATTCCAGCAGTTGTTTTCCAGAAGTTTTCCACTGAAATAGATACCGTCAGACACAAGATGTTCCCTGCCTCTGGTTTTCAGCCATACATCACGGTAAATCCCTGCCCCGGAGTACCAGCGGCTGTTGGGCGCCTGGAAGTTTGCGGATACCAGAAGTTCATTTTCTCCATTCTGCAGAAATTCTGTAATTTCCACCTCAAACGTGGAATATCCGTATTTCCACTGACAAACTTCTTTTTTGTTTACATAAAGGGTACTGTCCATGTAAATACCGTCAAAGCGCAGAACTACCTGCTCCCCTTCTTTCTTTTCCCAGGAAAACTGCTTTCTGTACCAGCCAGTTCCGTCCTCATACAAGTCCTGTGCCTGATAAATCAGCCAGTCATGGGGAATTCCCACAGGCTGAAAATCCTCTTTGCGTGTTTCCATTTCCTCTAAAGAAGTATGCAGCGGCTGCTTGCTGAACTCCCAGTTATCGTTAAATAATCTCATATGCCTAACGCTCCCTTCTTTCTGTTTCTCTGCAAAACGGCCCTGCCGGCAGTCCCGCCCGGTTGTACAGAAGTTCTTTTCCCGGCGCGGATTTCCATGCATACCGCACTGCTTTTACCGTTTCTGTATCTTGACATTTCAGTATCACCCGGTTTTCGCAAACCAGTCCCGGTACGCTCTGTATGTTTCCTTTTTCATCCATGATTTCAAAAACCTGTTCCAGCGTCTTTCCCTGAGGCTCCAACGCATTCCCGTCTCTGGTATCAAACTGTAGTATCCAATCTCTTTCCTGCTGTTTTATCTCCTCCAGTACAGGGCCTTCCCATACCACATTTTCTTTATAAATCAAGCTCTGCGCCGCCAGAAAGGCTCTTCGGGCCACCCCTTCTTTATTCAATGGGTGCAGGTCATAATCTTCTCCCAAATCCAGATTCACGGTCACCGCCGTGTCACAAAGTTCTCCTGCCCGGCTCTGTGCCTGCCGGATTTTCGGCCAGGCCTCTCCCGGCGCAATATCCACATCACAGTTTGGAAGCTGGATAATGATAAAGGGCAGCTTTTCCTGTTTCCAGTGCGCTCTCCAGTCCCTTATCATGTTTTTTAAAAGTGCTTCATAAGAATCCGGCGCCACGTCATTGGATTCTCCCTGATACCAGACCGCACCTTTTACCGTATAGGGCAGACAGGGGGCCGTCATTCCCTGAAACATGACCGAAGGTATACGGCTGAAGAAAATCAGTTCCTGTCCCGGCTGGGACACCGCCCGAATCTGGCAGTCCCAGGTTCCTTCCAGAGGAATGCGCACTCCCGTCTTTGTCACAAGTTCATAGGCCTTTTCCGGCGTTACCCTGCCATTTCCTTCCCGCACCACAAGGCGGATTGCAATTTCATTTTTTCCCTTTTTCAAAAGTCCTTCGGGAATCTGGTAGCGGCGGGGCGGATAGCGGTAGCCTGTCTCACCTACCATTACTCCGTTGATATAAGTCTTATCGCTTTCTGTCAAAGTCCCCAGACGCAAAAGCCCGGCCTCACCTGCGCCTTCCGCTATCTCAAACTCTCTTTTCAGCCATACCAGACCGGAAAAATGATCCAGTCCCTGGTCTGCGAAAATCCCCGGAACCTGCAGTTTCTGCCAGGGCGCCTCTGCCGTCTTTGTTTCCTGCTCTGCAAGAGCCTCGTGCCACTGCTTCTCCCGCTCGTCCTGTCCTTTCTGATACTGTTCCCGAAAGCCTTTGTCCCGGTAATACGCGGTCTTTGCCAAAAGCTCCGGGTAATCCTGCAGCCCCTCTCTGCTTGTCCAGGCCTCTGCCGGAGTTCCTCCCAGACTGGTATTGATGATTCCTACCGGTATCTTATATTTTTCTTTCACAAATTTTCCGAAAAAGTAGGAAAAGGCAGAAACATCCTGTAATTCTTCTCCCATGCAGGTATGCCAGGCCCCTTCCCGGTGGTCCTCAAGCGGCGCAGTAAACTCTGCGTCTTCCACAGCCTTATAAACGAAAATCCCCGGACATCCTCCTTTTGCAAATTCCTCCGGATAGCGCTCCTGTACCCGGTTCATAGGCAGTTCCATATTGGACTGTCCTGCGCAGACAAACACATCTCCTACATACACCGGTGTCACTTCCTGCATTTCTGTGCCTGCCTGCAGCTTTAATGTAAACGGACCGCCCGGCAGCAGATTTTCCAGGTATGCTTCAAAGCGTCCCTGCGCGTCTGCCAAAGCGCTTCCATTCTTTCCCTGTAACTGAATCTGCACCTCCTGTCCCGGGTCACACCAGCCCCAGACTCTGGTTTTCTCTCCCCGCTGCAGGACACAGCCCTTCTGCAGCAATTTCGGAAGCCTGATTCCATATGTACTCATATATTCCACACTCCTTTAACCTCTTCTTTGTCTTACCTTTTCCCTTTCCGGCATAGTTTTTCCATTTTCTCTATCATATCCTGTTTCTGTCTGATACACCGCTGAAATCTTGCCTCTTTCTGTGCATTTCTTGCTTTTTTCTGCTGAAATATATTTAGTTTTTGTGCAAAACGGCAAAGTAGACGATTATCCTGCCTTATGGTAAAATAAATAACAGACAGAAACAAACGGAGGTAAAAAAATGGCTATTACAGTGAATATTTATTACAGCGGAAAAAATGGAAATGCGAAAAAATTTGCAGAAGAAATGATTGCAAACGGAGTGGTGGATGCTATTTGTGCAGAAGAAGGAAATCTTCGATATGAATATTTTTTTCCCATGAAGGATAAGGAAACCGTGCTTTTAATTGACAGTTGGAAAGACCAGCATGCATTAGATGTTCATCATGGCTCCCCTATGATGACAAAAATTGCAGAACTTCGGGAAAAATACGACTTACATATGAAAGTAGAACGTTATATATCTGAGGAATCCGGTATTCCGGAGGCAGATAAGGCTTTTATAAAAGAGTAATCTTTCGGGAAAGATTACTCTTTAGAAACAAACAGCTTATTTCTGTATTCGCTGGGCGAACATCCTTTCATGGTCTTAAATGTCCGGTTAAAGGCGCTGATAGAGGAAAAGCCTGACTGCATGGCAATGTCCGTCACACTGAGCACAGTGGTATAGAGCAGCTCCTCCGCTTTAGTAATCCGTCTCTCGTTCAGATATTCATAGAACGTCATATCCATACACTGTTTGAAAATTCTGGTGAAATGGAATTTGGAAAACCCACTGACAGACGCCACCTCTTCCAGCGTAATATTTTCCTGATAGTGCTGGTTGATGTAATTACAGGCTCCCATAACAGTCTCCATATACTCCTTATGCTTCGTCGCCTGACCGTCCGACACAATCTCATTTTTCTCATACAGCCCTTCCATAACCACTCTGCCCAAAGTCACAAACATTTCAATCAGCTGGGCATAGATAAGGGATTCCCGAAACGTCTTCTTCTCATCATATTCCGTCACAATCCTGTCCATTCTGCTCCGCACAAATTCATACAGTTTTTCGTCCTTTGCATCATAAGGAATATACACAATGGGAGGCAGCAAAGCCAGCAGGGTCTCCATTTCCTTTACTGAATACAGCAAAGAAGCACTGAACTGCAGGATAATTCTTTTGCCTGTTTCCGGTGCTTTCAGACTGTGGAGTACTCCGGTATTAATAATAATTACATCATTTTCTCTAAGTTCATAATTTTCCTTGCCTGCGCAGACCGTATAACCATTTTCCACAGGCATAATCATCTCAATCCCGGTGTGCCAGTGTTCAGGATAATCCTCATATTCATCATTATGAAACAGCCGGATTCCCAGAGAATCTCCGTAGTTAATGGTTTCATACATTCCGTCTAATATTTCTATCATCGTTTCTTCCACCACCTTTTTCTGCTGCCATGATTGTAACATACTTTCTTATGTTGTACCAACATATTATTGCAAATAGGCTTTTAGTTCCTGTACCTTTGTGCCCGGATAATGAAATCTCACAGATTTACCTATATAAAAAGCAGGATATCTGTTTCCAGATTTCCTGCTCCATACTTTTATACACAAACGGTCCGCCTGTATAACATCATTTACAATAGTCCACATGAAAGCTGTCTTAAATACTGTCTTCCAAATCCGAAATCATAATATCCAGCGCTGTAATGCCGCCTTCTGCTGTATACCAGACAGCCGGATGCTCCAGATACACCAGATGTCCGTTTTTATAAGCGTCGGTTCCCATAATCAGTTCATTTTCCATGATTTCTTTTGCTGTCTGTGCCCCGTCTGCCCCAATAGCGCTGTCCCGGTCCATAACAAAAATGTAGTCCGGATTTTTCTCTACAACGGTTTCAAAGGAAGCCTCATTGCCATGGGTAGAAGTGCTTTCTGTGGCTGTGAGATTGTCAAAGCCCACTTCCACACCAATCATAGAGCATCTTCCGTCATTACCCATCAGGTTAAAGCTGCCGCTTGTCGTCATACCCACCAAAGCTGTTTTTCCCTTTGCTTTTTCAGCCAGCGCCGCAATTCTTTCGTCAAATCCTTCTGTTTTTTTCTGCACTTCATCTTCCAGACCAAACATAGAAGCAATGGTTTCTGCATTCTTTTTCACGCTTTTTACCACACCCAAATCACTGTCGGTAGAAAGATACACTACAGGCGCAATTTCGCTTAAAGCATCATAGGAGGAAGCCAGGCGTCCGCCAATAAAGATAACATCCGGGTCACACTCCATGACCGCTTCCATATCCGCCTCTTTGATTGTTCCCAGATTTGTCACCTTGTCATTATCCACATAATCTGTCAGGTAGTCCAAAGACGTAGTCGCAGAGCCGACTACACGGTCTCCCAGGTCCAGATTGTCCAGAATATCCAGTGACGCCATATCCAGCACAGCAATTCTTTCCGGGTCATACGGCACCTCTAAATCCACCTCTTCCTGATTGGCATTCAGAGATTTAATCGTAATACTTTCAGGTGTCTCTGTTTCTTTTGCCGTTACCCCTGACGTTTCTGCTGCTGTTTCTTTCGTGTCCTTCTGTGTGTCCTCGCTCTGTCCGCAGGCTGTCAGTCCCACAGCCATCACTCCTGCCAGTAATACACCTGCAAATTTTTTCATTCTTTGTCTCCTTTTCTCTGTTATTTCTCGTTGATAGTTAATAATAGATACACAATGGTTTCCCTTCGATTTCCATAATCTCAAAGTCCACCTGATAAATTTCCGAAAGCACCTCTTTTTGAATCACTTCTTTTACGGTTCCGTACTTTGCGATTTTTCCGTTTTTAAAAGCACAGATATAATCGGAATAGAAAGAGGCATAATTAATTTCATGAAGCACCAAAATCACGGTTTTTCCCAGTTCATCACTTAATTTTCGCACCATTTTCATCATGTTGGTAGCATGATAAATATCCAGATTGTTGGTGGGCTCATCTAAAAGCACATACTGGGTATCCTGGGCAATAACCATGGCAATATAGGCTCTCTGCCGCTGTCCGCCGGAAAGTTCGTCCAGAAAACGGTCTTCAAATTCTTTTAATTCCATATAATCGATAGCCTGGTCGATGATTTCCCTGTCCTTCGGGGTAAGTCTTCCGCCTGTATGAGGAAAGCGTCCGAAGGCAACCAGCTCTTTCACCGTCAGTTTCATCTGGATATGGTTGCTCTGTGTGAGAATCGCAAGATGTTTGGACAGTTCCCTGCTTTTCCAGTTCTCCAGACTTTTTTCCTCTAATTCTATCAGCCCTTCATCCTTTGCAATCAGCCGGGAAATCATACTCATAACCGTAGACTTTCCTGCCCCATTAGGTCCAATCAGGGCTGTCACCTTTCCCTTATGAATCTCAAAGGATACGGAATCCACCACGGTTTTCCCGTCATATTCTTTCTTCAGTTCCTGAATTTTCACTGTCTGACACCTCCTCTTCTCAGCAGAAGATACAGGAAATAAATTCCTCCTCCTACTGTAATAAATACGCTGACCGGAACTGCGTATACAAATACCTGTTCCACAATCATCTGCCCGCCTACCAGTACAATCATGCCAAAGAGGGCAGACCCCAGAATCAGCTGGGAATGTCGGTAAGTCCGCATAAGCTGCCGGGATAAATTGGCAATAATCAGTCCCAGGAAGGAAATCGGTCCTACCATAGCTGTGGCTACGGCAATACAAAGGGCTACTCCCAGCAGAAGTTTGCGGATGGCACGGTCATAGTCCACTCCCAGATTAATGGCCTGGTCCCGCCCCAGTGTCAGCACATCCAGAAGCGCCAGTTCCCTGCGAAGCCAGAATATAATCATTCCCAGAAGCACCAGAGAGAACAGAATAATCTCCGAATTTACATTACTGAAGCTGACCACCAACGTTGCCAGAAGGCTGTCGTATTCATTGGGATCCATCACCCGGATAAGCGTGCTCTGAATACTTCCGAAAAAGGATGTCAGCACGGTTCCGATAAGCAGAACATACAGAATGTTGTTCTTGGTTTTCTTAAAAAGATAACTGTAAATCACCGTAGCCGCTATGCCCATCAGTGTCAAATCTACGGCAAAGGAAACATTGGCGTTTACCACCAGAAAGCTTCCTGAACCTGCCACAAAGACCACAGCCGTATGAATCAGCGTATACAGGGAATTCATACCCAAAAGGCAGGGTGTTACAATGGTATTGTTGATAATGGACTGAAAGACAATAGACGCGCCCCCGATTGCAAAGGCTGTAATCAGCATGACAATCAGCTTGGGAATCCGGATTTTCATGGCGTAGCGAAACAGCCTTTCATTGGAAAAAGAAACATCCACAGTCAGATAGGCTGCTGCCGCCACTGCAACCAACAGCAGCATAAGGAACAGCTTTCTTTTATTTGCTTTATGCACCGCACTGCCCATGTCCAGTCCCTCCTTTTCCCAGCCGAATAGCTTTTCTTCCGTTTTTCAGACGGTATAACAGCAGTAAAATAAACAATATGCTGCCCAGACTTCCCACAATCAGTTCTATAGGAAGTTCGTAAGGCATAATCACCACTCTTCCGATGATGTCGCACACCAGAACAAACAAAGCTCCGAAAAGCGCAGTATCGATTAAAGTCCCCCGAATCTTGTCCCCCTTAAACATGGCTACAATGTTTGGAACAATCAGACCGATATAGGAAATCGAACCTACCACAACCACCACAGACGCCGTAATCATAGCCGCAATGGTAATTCCCATAAAGAGCACAAGATTATAGGGAATTCCCAGGTTTTTAGAAAAATCTCTTCCCAGCCCCACAATGTTAAAATGATTGGCAAAGACAAAAGCCAGAATCACCAGAGGCACGGTCATGTACACAATTTCATACCGTCCTCTGAGCACCATGGAAAAATGCCCTACCAGCCAGGTAGATAACGCCTGGGTCATTTCATACTTGTATGCCAGAAAATTCGTAAGTCCTCCAATGACGTTTCCGAACATAATTCCCACAAGCGGAACCAGAACCACATCTTTAAATTGTATTCGCTGGATAAACCAGACAAAAATCCAGGTTCCCAGAATTGCTGCTGTAAAGGCAAAAAACGCTCTTCCCCACAATGTGGAATTGGGAAGAAACACCAGGGCCAGCAAAATTCCAAACTGCGCAGAGGAAATCGTAGCCCCCGTAGATGGGGATACAAATTTATTCATACACAGCTGCTGCATAATCAACCCTGCGGTGCTCATACCGATTCCGGTACACAAAATCGCCAAAAGCCGCGGTATTCTGGAAATCAGAAATACTTTCCATACTTCCGGTTCTCCTGTAAGCAGAGAGGATAAATCTGTATCAATGACACCGATGAACAAAGATACCACAGCCAGCACTGCCAGAACCGAAAATAAGAGAATCGTTGATAAATGTTTTCTTATCATGACACCTCCCGTTGTTTTCATCCGCGCTTTTGTTAGCTGAGGCTAACCCAGGCTCAAAAAAATTTTGCCCGGTTACGCGGTTCGTGGATAACTATACACAATCCGGCCCCTCCGTGCAATACCTTACTTTCTGGTAAGTATCTTCCTGTATCGGTTCTCCGTTTTTGTCGGCATGCCGTTTCGCCAGCTTACAGATGGCACATAAGATTTCTTTTATTTCCATATATTCTTCATTAAGATGATAAAACACAATGGCCGGCTTTTGCTCCTTCACCACCTCTTTATGCAAAATTCCCTCTTCCTCCAGTTCCCGGAGATTGGTATAAAGCACCTTTTCCGAAATTTCCGGTATACACTTTTTCAGAATTCCAAACCGGTTCTCTCCGTGAATAATATGCCACAGAATTCTCATTTTCCACTTCCCGCCTATGATACGGTTAGCAAAAATCAGAGGGCAGACAACTTCTGTTTTTCTATTTGACATGCATGTCTCCTTTCACATTTTTTGCAAAATCACTTCTGCATTTTATAGTATCACGGGAAATTTTGCAAGGAATTTCTCTTTCCATATATCCACCGGATTTTCCTCTGCTTTTCCCGATATCTGTTTTTTTGTTTGAACTCCCAAACAAAATATGCTATCCTGTTAATAGTATATTTTACGGAAGGAGCAACAACATGGAAATACATGAATCCGCCGAAAACTACCTGGAGACCATTCTGGTTATCGGAAAACGAAAACCTCAGGTGCGTTCCATAGATATTGCCAACGAGCTTTCTTTTTCTAAACCCAGCGTCAGCGTTGCTATGAAAAATCTCCGTGTAAACGGATACATCAACGTGGACCGGGAGGGCTTTATCACACTGACAGAAGCCGGACGCGCTATTGCGGAAAAAATATATGAGCGTCATGAGCTTTTAAGCGCCTGGCTGGTACATCTGGGCGTGGACCCCCAGGTTGCCGCCGAAGACGCCTGCCGTATTGAGCATGTTATCAGCACAGAAAGTTTTCAGGCTATTAAACGGCATACGGAATCCCAGAAAAAATAATACCTGGGAAATTTTAAACACCAAAATCCATGAAAGGCAGTCAGGTAAGGATGCGCACCTGACTGCCTTTCACAATTTTACTTTTTTCTATATCCCTTATTTTTCTGTTTTGAAACTCTTTATGCCAGGCCTTTCGCTTCCAGCCACTCATCCAGGGTATGCTTCTTCGCTCTGATTTTCTTTGTTCTTATCTGGAATTCCAAAATAGTCAGCGCTGTGAACACTACGAAAATCACTGCCAGGAACACTATGGCTCCCTGTATGCTCTCTCCGCCGGAAATCGTGCTTCGGAACGCTTCTACCGTATAGGTAAACGGTACCCAGTCATGGAGATACGGCACAAAGGAACCGGACAGTTCCAACGGATAGGTTCCCACCGAACCAGCCAGCTGAATGACCATAAATACCAACATCAGGAAGCTTCCCACCTTGCCAAAGGTGTTGGTAAAGAAATACATGACAGACATAAAGGCCAGGGATGCCACACATGCTACTGCAAGCGTTTTGCCCATTTCCACAGGCTCAAATCCATCACACACATGGAGCATAAAGACCATAACGATTGCCTGCAAAATGGCAATCAGATAAAGTACAGAGGCCTTGCTTGCCCACCAGGCAGTACCGGAGGTAAGTTTGCCTGAATATTTTGTCAGCGGATACATAAGGCTGAATGCGATGCAGCCAACCCACAAAGCCACAGACATCATATAAGGCGCCATAGCGTGACCGTTGTTTTCCACAGTGGTAATCTGTGTCTCGTGAATATCCACCGGAGCAGCAAACATGTCAACGGTGTCCTCTCCCATTTTGGTATCTTTCACTGTTTCAGCGCCATCTGCCAGGCTCTCTTCCAGAGTCTGACTGCCTTCTTCTATCTGTTTCATGCCATTTCCAAGAGTCTGACTGCCTTCATAAAGAAGATTTGCACCATCACTGATTTGCTTAGCACCGTCTCCCAACTGGCTGCTGCCGCTTAACAAAGTGCTGTTGTTCGCAGTCAGCTGGTCTGTGCCCTGTACCAGGGAAGCAGTGCCGTCCTTTAACTGAGAAGAACCGTCTGCAAGCTGGCTCACACCTCCGGTCAGTGTAGGAACGCTTCCTGCCAGGGTCTGTACGCCATAATCCAAATCCCGGCTTCCCTTCTGCAGCGCAGCCAATCCATCGTCTAAAGCTGCCGCACCGGACTTCAATGCCTCCGTTCCCTGAGTCTTCAACTGCTGTCCTCCTGCTGCCGCCGACTGAATACCTTCCGTCAGTTCACCCGAAGAAGCTGCCAGAGCAGAAGTCCCTGCCTTAACAGCCGAAGTACCCTGGTTTAAGCTTCCGGCTCCTGCTGTCAGCTTGGCAATACCCGGCTGAATCTGCTGGGTTACACCTTCTTTCAGCTGACCCAGACCATAGCTTACACCAGCATTCAACTGAGCCTCTGCTGCATTGGTGCCGTCAATAATCTGCTGCAGTCCTGCTGACATCTCCTGGAGCTGGCTCTGCAAAGCGCCTGTTCCTGCTGTATTGGTCTCCGCTGCCCTTCCCAGCGTTTCTCCTGCCTGCGTAAGCGCCGCGCTGCTGTTATTCAGCGCTTCGCCTGCTGCCGCAAGACGGTTTGACGCATCATCCGCTGCCTCTTTATTGCTCTGGGCTGCCGCGATGGCCTCGTTTGCAATAGCAGCCACCGCATCCATATCCTGGGCTTCTACCGCCTGATTCAGAGAATCATACAAATAAGAAACATCTGCAGCGCCTGCCCCGCCGGTATCTGCTGCTGCCTGAGCTGCTGCCGCCGCACCGGCATCTGCGCTGTCTTTTCCTCCTGCAATCTCATGCAGTTCATTCTGAATTCCGGACACATCCGCAGTCTGCACCGTACCTGTAGTCTGACCGCCGCCCATGGCTCCCAGAAATGCGTCCACCTTATCCTTCATGCTCTGTGCGCCTGCACGGATTTGAGCAAGCGCCTGTGTATTGCCTGCCTGAAGCTGGCTGCTGACTGTATCTGTACTCTGCGCCAGTTGTTCCACACCACTTTGCAGGTCCTGCAGTCCTGCCTGCAGGCTTTCCGTACCCGCCTGCACGCTTCCCACGCCCTCATCCAGCTGTGCTGTCTGCGCCGGCAGATTTGCAGTAGCAGCCTGGAGGGTAGAAAGTCCGGCATTTAAGGTTTGCAGATTGTCATCCACCTGCTCTGTACCGCTTTTCAAAGCAGCACTTCCCTGCTTTGCAGTTTCCGCTCCCTGGGCAAGCTGTGTCGTTCCGTCAGAAAGTGCGGCAACACCGCTTGTCAAAGTGGGAAGCTGGCCATTTAACTGGTCCAGGCCGTCTTTTAAGGAAGCGGCGCCGCTGTCCAGCTCTTTTGCCCCGCTGTTTACTGTGCTCACGCCATCTACATAGGTTTTCAGCCCTTCTGTCAGGGTTTTGCTGCCGTCCCGGAACGTCAGGGAACTGTCTGCCAGGGTTTTCAGATTGTCCGTAATGGTCTGATTGCCTTCTGCCAGTTCTATGGCACCATCCTTTAATTTTCCGGAACCATCGGCCGCCTCCTGCATACCGTCTCCCGCTTCCGAAATCTGGTCAAAAACTGCCTCCGTATATGTCTTTGTCACTTCTTCCCGAATACTGCTTTCGATTTTTTCCATGGCTGTTGCACTCATCTTGGAAGCAATATAGTTTGTACCCGGATTGGTGTCATAACTCAATTCCATTTTCTGCGGTTTGTCGTCTGTCAGCGTTGCCGCATTGGCAGAAAAATTCTCTGGAATGGTAATAACCATATAATAAGTACCGTCTTCCAGCCCTTCTCTGGCCGTATCTGCATCTGTAAAATGGAAATCCAGGGAACCGTCTTCCTTTAAATTGTCCACCATCTGTTTTCCTACGTCCAGAGTTTCTCCTTCATAAGTCACCGGCTGGTCTTCATTCACCACCGCCACCGGCAGCTTATCCACGTTACCGTAGGGGTCCCACATAGAGCCCAGAAAAAGCGTTGTGTAAATAGTAGGAATTGCAATAATGGCAAGGACGACTATGAGCATCATCTTATTGCTTAAAAGCTTTTTCCATTCTCGCCTGAGCATTGTTTTATCTCCTTTCTCATTATAGACTCAACATAGTTTAATAGATATTGTGTTGATTATTTTTTCAAGTTGCATTATACTAAAGGAGATAGGAAGTGGCAACCGTTAATAGCCCTATACTTTGTCTATTACTAGACACTTAGTATCTTTGTGTCTATATTTTATATTTTTTTAAGATTCTACAGAAGAAGGGGGATTTACCATGGCAGAGAAAACTGACCGCCGTGTAAGAAAAACAAAAAATCAGCTGAAACTGGGGCTGGCAAAGCTCATGCAGCAAAAAAGCATCAAAGAGATTACTGTAAAAGAACTGGTAAACGAAGTGGATATTAACCGCTCTACCTTTTATCTGCACTATACAGACATCTACGATTTGCTCCATTCCATTGAAGACGAACTGACCATAGAAATCCGGGACTCCATTCACGCCCACCCGGTAAGCCCTTTTACTGAAGACAGCCTGCCCTTTGTAGAAGATATCTTTCGGATTCTGGCTGAAAACAAGGACATCTGCAATGCTCTTTTCGGCACAAACGGAGATATTGCCTTTATCCACAGAATGGAAAATCTGATTTCCGTACACAGCCTTGATGTGCTGAAGACAACTTTCCCGGATAATATCCAAACCCTGAAATATTCCTACGCCTTCTGCCTTACCGGCTGTGTTGGTTTAATCAAAGCCTGGCTCAATTCCGATACTGGTGAATCCCCTCAGGAAATGGCCCGGATTGCTTTCCAACTCATTATGCATACAATCGAAGCCTTCACTTCCCAGACTCCGGCTGAGTAAAGGCTGCTTCAAACATCATGAAAAAACAGAACTGCCGCATGAAGGTCGCCTTTGCCTTTCATGCCACAGTTCTGCTTTTTTATTTTGCTTCTTCTTTTTCTCCGGTCATCTTCGCCGCCAGTTTTTTCTTAATACTGTTCATCCCCTGATAAGTATCTGCCAGACTTTGCTGCGTTTTATTGATTGCATTCACATACTCTGCAATCTTATACTGCACTTCGGAAACTGCATTGTGAACCGCTTCATAATCTGCCTGAGAACCAATCTGGCGCTCTGCTTCCTTCCATTTTTCCCGCAGGGTCTGATTTTCACCCCGCAGACGGAGAATTTCTCTTGCCAGTTTATCCTTTAATAGGCATTTCTCATTATCCGTGCGGACATATTCTTCGTAAGCGCTCTTCCACTTGGCTTCCATCTTGTCCAGGTCTTCCTGCAGCCTCTGATTCTCCCCTTCCAGTCTCTGCAGCTTCCGGCTCTGTTCCTCTGCCAACTGAGAACTGTTGGTCTCCTCCTGCCGTAAAAGCGCCTCCAGTTCCTGGATTCTCGCCTGATAACCTGCGGCCTCCTCTTCCCTCTCTTTTTTCATGCGGAAAATTTCCTCATTTGTATTTTCCACATATTCAATCACATCATCTTTTTTGTAGCCTCCTACAGAGCTACGAAAATTCACTTCCTGTTCCATGTCGTTCTCCCCTTTATCCTTCATTCTCTAAATTATAAATTCTCCCCCTGCATTCCCTGTCCATCACCCGGATTCTGCCTTTGCAGCCATGCATTTCGCAATACTGCATAAAGTTCTGCTTCCGTTGCATAGTAATACGGAATAGACCAGAAAATCCCCACAATTCCGCAAGTGAAAACCGCCAGCAATTCCCATCCGATAAAAGAAAGGTGCAGCACAAAAGCATCAAATTTCTGATTCATCATCAACTGTCTGGAAATCGCAAAGGCGTCTGCCTGGTCAATATCCGGCTGCTCTGCCAGAATGTAGGGAACCATCATATATTCATAGGTCTTGATAATTCCCGGAATGATAAACAGCAGCGTCCAGAGAACAATCTTCAGACCCATGAGAAACATCACCCATACCACATTTCCGTAATGGCCTCCCTGGAAACCAAACAAAACCTTTGACACCGGAGCGTTATAATCCCTGTTTTCTACAAAGAAACGGCAGCCGCCCACCATGAAAACATTCAACACCAGAATTTCCACCAGCAGGGCAATCAAACCGATACTGATTACTACACCCCATTCGATATAATATTGGTCTGTCTGCCTCTTCTGTACTATACTTACAGCCCCTGAAAGCAGCGACAAAATCACACCTGCAAGAACACATGAGCCATAATTTCTCCGAAAGACTTCTTTTGCGCTTGTTTTCAACTGCACCCTGCTCCAATTCGGTCCATATTCCATGCTCGCTCCTCCTTCTCCCATTTTCTCACCTTAAATGCACTTACAAATTTGCCTTAATGTCAGAAAATTTCTGCTTTCTACTTTTTTATTATTATAGTACTACAGATTCTATAAAATTTCCACAATATTTGCCTCGAAAAAAAATAAATATTTTTCGAAAAAAGTGTTGACATTTCATTATTCTTCCCTTATAATAATTTTTGTTGCTGAGGAAAACAGTTAACAAATGTGCGTTTAGCTCAGCTGGATAGAGCGTTTGGCTACGGACCAAAAGGTCGGGGGTTCGAATCCTCTAACGCACGTAAAACCTTATGTCTTAGGACATAAGGTTTTTTTGTTATACAGCAGAGTATTCTACCGCGAAAGGAGTTTTTATATGTTTACTTCGTCTCAGTTAAAGCAGCAGCTTTCGTCTATCAACCGAAAAAGCTATCCTGCTTACAAAACCCTGAAGGGTGTTTATGATTTCAGAGATTATCAGCTTTCCATTGACCATGTGCAGGGCGATCCATTCGCTTCCCCTTCCCACATCAGTATCCGCATTCCCCAAAGCCGCGCCGGATTTCCGGACTTCTGCTTTGCCTCTGCAGAAACCCGCACTGCTCTCCAGGATTATCTTCTCCGCAAGTTCGAGGAGCAAATTGCCGGCTATAGCTTTAAAGCCAAAGGCTCGGGAAAAAGCGGTCTGATTTCCACCACCCACTGCGGACAGGAAATCTTAGACCGCACAGCCTGCCAGATTTCCCAAAAAGAACTGGTTGTCCGCTTTACAGTAGGTTTTCCTGCCAATGGAAGAACCATCAACGCCTTTGAACTGGAAAAAATCTTCTTTGAGTTTCTTCCGGTATGTGTACAGAAATCCCTGTATTACAAAAATCTGAACAAAAAAGCCGTAGAAGAAGTAATTTTTCTGGCAGAGGACCAGAGTTTTATCCGCAAAGAACTGGCAAAACAGAATCTTGTGGCCTTTGTTGCCAATGGAGCCGTGCTCCCGAGACAAAGCGGCGTTTCTCAGAAACCCATGAAAAACAGCGTTCCCTTTGTCTCCCCCCTCTCTCTGCAGGTAGAAATGCACCTTCCCCATAAAGGAACTCTGGCAGGTATGGGGATTCCCAAAGGTATTACGCTCATTGCCGGAGGCGGATACCACGGGAAATCCACTTTGCTGGACGCCCTGGAAACAGGAGTCTACAATCACATTGCCGGAGATGGCAGAGAGTACGTTATCACTGATGACACAGCTCTGAAACTTCGTTCTGAAGACGGACGGTTTATCAAAGATGTGGACATTTCCCTTTTTATCAACGACCTGCCGAACAAAAAGGACACCCACTGCTTCTCCACCTTAGATGCCAGCGGCAGCACCTCCCAGGCGGCAGGTATTGTGGAAGGCATGGAAGCCGGTACAAAACTGCTGCTTCTGGATGAGGATACCTCTGCCACCAACTTTATGGTACGGGATACCTTTATGCAGCAGGTTATCAGCCGGGAAAAAGAGCCTATTACGCCGTTTCTGGAACGGGCCCGGGATTTATACGGAGAATGCGGTATCTCCACCATTCTGGTGGCCGGAAGTTCCGGGGCTTTCTTCCACATTGCGGATACCATTATCCAGATGGACAGCTACCAGGTTTTGGACATCACCAAAAAAGTCAAAGACCTGTGTGCAGACTATCCTCTTCCTCCTGCTTCCGTCCCGGTCTTTTCCATGCCGGATTTCAAAAGAGTAATGACTGCCCCTGCAGTCAAAAGAGATTCTTATAAAGAGTTGAAGCTGAAAACACATGGAAGGGATTCCTTTTCTATAGGAAAAGAAACGGTAGATTTGCGCTATATCGAGCAGCTTGCAGATTCTGAACAGACTGCTGCACTGGCACAACTGCTGAAATACGCCAGAGAACATCTCATTGACAACAAGAAAACCGTTTCCCAGGTTATCCGCCTTTTGGAGGACAAACTGGAGAAAGAAGGTCTGGCAGGAATTTGCAGCAGTTCCTATACCCCCTGCGGACTGGCCATGCCCAGACGGCAGGAAATCTTCTCCTGCTTTAACCGGTATCGGAGATAACCTTCCAATAGATGAAGCTCACAAAGAAAGCAGGCAAAAAGTGGTGGTTTCAGCACAACCTTTTGCCTGCTCAAAAAATATTTCTGACTCAATTTTCCCTCTTACATTTCTTTAAAATCCCCACGCCCAGCGGATACGGCCCCGTATGTACGCCAATGGTGGCTCCAATCTGTATTTCTTCCCAGGACTCCATTTTGCAGCCGTGTTCCCAAAGGGCTGATTTCAGTTCGTCCTTAAATATCTGGTATTCCTCAACAGCCAGCCCCTCCCCGGTTATCAGATTATAGTCCTCCAGGGAAATTTTGTTGCTTTCCACATAGGCAAGAAATTTTTCTATAATTTTATGCAGAGATTTTTTCCTCCCTCTGCAAAGCTCTGTAGAACCCAGTTCTGCATCACAGAAATGGAGAATAGGCTTAATATTCAGCATACTTCCCGCCAGACATGCCGCTTTTCCGATTCTGCCGCCATGCTCCAGATATTTCAGGTCTTTTGTCGTAAAAAAGATATGCCCTGTACTACGGATTTCCTTTAATTTCTCTAAGGCCTCGTCCAACTCCGCCTCTGCATTTCTAAGACCCACGGCCTCTTTTACCAAAAGTCCCTGAAGTCCAGTCACAAGCTGGGAATCCAATATCTCAATTCTGGCTTCCGGAAATTCCTCTTCCAACTCTGCTTTTGCATTGACTGCCGCCTGCATAGAACCGCTGAATGTCTGCGTCAGACAAATGCACAGCACAGGAAGTCCCTGCTCTGCAAACGGGCGGAAAACCTCCATATAATCTTGCACAGAAGGCATGGAGGTTTTAGGATAGCAGTCCGGATTATCGGCCATCTTCTGATAAAAATCTGTAATCTTTGCTTCTTTTCCTTCTTTCAAATAATGCTCCCCGTCAAAGGATACATAAAAAGGCACAATTGAGACCTTTTCTTCTTCTGTATAACGCTCCACCAAATCACAGGAGCTGTCGCTGACAATTCCAAATTTCATTTTCTCCAGCCTTTCTTGCTTTCTTCGCAAATTTTTGTTATTCTTTCTATAAGATAATGTTACGATTGTAACACTAAATCTCTTCTAAAACAACATGCAGCCTTTAAACTGTTACAAAAAGGAGTTTTTGTTCATGAAAACCACATCTGCCTCGAAGGAATTTACCAAAAACTGCATTATGGACGCACTGCTCCAGCTTATGCAGACCCAGGATTACAACTCTATCAGCATTACAGACCTGACCAGCCGCGCCGGGGTATCCCGCATGTCCTACTATCGCCATTACAAATGCAAGGACGACATCCTCATGGACTACATGTACCGTATTGTCAAAGAATATGCCGAGGAACTGCAGGGTCCTTCCTTTCTCTCTGATTTTCAAAGTTATGAACATATCCTATACAGCCTCAAATATCTGCAGAAATACAAGGACTATGTCCTCTGTCTGAAAAAAGCCAATCGAGCTGAGATTCTGCTGAAAGGACTGGATTTATACATGATTTCCGTTACCGCCGCCCAGCAAAGCACCTCTTTGGACAAATACCGGCTTTATTACTATTCCGGCGCACTCTATAACCTTTTTATGCATTGGATAGAAGACGGTATGGAAGAAAGGCCGGAAACCATTGCCTCCCTTGTTTATGACCAGGTGAAAAACCACCGCTTTCCTGACAAAAAATCTTAAAAAATACTTGCATTTTCATTGATGTGTGATATAATTTGAAATGGTCAAAGACAATATGACATGGGCGATTTCCCGAGTGGCCAAAGGGGACAGACTGTAAATCTGCTGGCAACGCCTTCGGTGGTTCGAATCCACCATCGCCCATTGTGTTTCAAAAAGACACAAAATGCCGCAGTGGCGGAACAGGCAGACGCACAGGACTTAAAATCCTGCGGGACTTATACTCCCGTACCAGTTCGATTCTGGTCTGCGGCACTTTGATGATGTGCTTCAAAATCTTGTACAAAGTTGTACATCCTGTCATGGAAACGTACTACTGCTTCCCATAAAAATCTTCGTACAATTCATTTCCTTTTTCAATGATTTCACTCATTTTTTCTTCTGAAACACCCAGTTCCTCTCCCAACTTCTTCGCATCCGCAAAATCACTTTCTGTAAATCCGGATGTGCTTCCTACTACTTTATTATCTTTTTTTGTAATGGCCGAAGCAGAAAACTCATGACTGTCTCTCCACATAATTTCCACATAAGTATCTTCAAGTTCCATATCGCAATACAAATTGCTCAGATGAAAGTTCAAAGTAAAATCCAACAGTCCTGGCATAGATTGATTGGGAACACTATACACCACTCCATCCGCATAATTCATAGAATAGTATCCGTCTCTGTTTTTATAGAAGTCATTTTCCTGTAACTGTTCCGCGAAATTCCCCTCCAATTTACTTTTTGTATGGAAATACACGCATGAATAAATCACAAAACTTCCAACCAGCAATGCAAAAGCACTCGCTATTATCGTCAGCGCCTTTGCATATTTTCTGGTACTCTTTACTTCGCTATCAAATGTTTTTACCATAACCAAATCCTCCTTCAATAAAATATCCAAGGAAATGTGAAAACTATCACTAATCTTTACTATGGTTTCCAAATCCGGATAACTTTTTGAATTCTCCTAATTCGAGATGGTCTGCCTTGAGACGTGAAGCATCTCTGCAAAACTTTCCTGGGACAGATGTGCCTCCTTTCTTATTTTTTGAATATTCTTTCCAAGTGTCATGATAGTTCGCCTCCCTTTACGGAAATTCTATTGAAGAAAATGAATCGTGTCTATCAAAGGCCTTTTACATTGCAAAAATTCCTGTGCAAATATTCTTTGCAGCCCCTGATTTCAAAGGTTTTTCGTCCTATTTTCCAATTTTCTACTCCAGCACACACTTCACCAGGATAGCCCCATGTGCCGGCACCTCGAGATGCAGCACACCGGCCCTGCACTCGTGAATTTTTTTCACCGAACTGTACCCAAAGTCTCCGGTTACCATAAGCTGTCGGAATTTCACCGTTCTGGTTCTCGGAATCCCCAACTCCCATACGGTCAGTTCCACCATTTTCGTCTCACTGGTGTTATTCAGCGTAACCACCATTTTTTCCTTTTCTGTAAATCTTCCGTAGCTTAACTGCTGATAATCATTTGCCAGAAACCGCAGGGATCCTGTAATCAATTCCCGGTTTTCCTTGTGAATCTTTATCATTTCTTTGTGATAAGCAATCAGTTCCTTATCCTCCCGGCCCCAGGGATACGTTCTCCTGTTATCCGGGTCTGTAAAGCCGCACAAGCCCGCCTCGTCGCCGTAATAAATGGTGGGTGCTCCCGGCCAGGTCATCTGGATGGCAACTGCTTCCCGGAAAACCGCTTTATTCACGCCTGTTTCCGCCGCCTCACTTCCCAGAGTTCCCACGCGTCCTACTTTAAAGTTGGTTCTGGTCAGAAATCTGGAATGGTCATGATTGGAAAGCTCATTCATAGCTGTCATGAGAGACGGCCCATAGAAGCTGGCCATATGATACTTCATTGCCCCGATAAAGCTGTCACTGTTTCCATACATGCCCTCATTGTATTCGTCGCTGTGCTTCTCCATTCCGGTGAGGAACCAGGTCACCGGCTCCATAAAGGCGTCATAATTCATGACGGTATCCCACTGGTCTCCTTCCAGCCAGGGCCTTGCATCTCCGTAATGCTCTGCCAGAATAATGGCATTGGGATTTGCTTCCTTTACATTTTTTCGGAAATCCCGCCAGAACTGATGATTGTACGCGTCACTGTGTCCCAAATCAGCCGCCACATCCAGACGCCAGCCATCTGCATTATAAGGCGGGGAAACCCATTTTCTTCCTATATGCATAATGTAATCATACAATTCCTTTGATTCCTCATAATTCAGCTTAGGCAGGGTAGCATGTCCCCACCACCCGTCGTAATCCTGATTATAAGGCCAGCCATTGGGATTGTTGAAGCGGAAAAAGGAGCGGTACGGGCTGTCCGCGGACACATAGGCCCCCTTTTCATACCCCTGCTGGTTTTCGTAAATCCGCTCTCTGTCCAGCCACTTATTAAAGGAACCACAGTGATTGAACACACCGTCTAAAATTACCTTCATTCCTCTTTTATGAATTTCTTCCACCACTTCTGCGAAGAAGGCATTGCTGGCTTCCAGATTATCCTTTCCGGTCACACGGCAGATATAACGGGAAGCATGGGAATTGTCCTTATCCCAGTCTGCCAGCACCTCACCTCCATCATGGACAATTTTCCCATAATGAGGGTCAATGTAGTCATAATCCTGAATGTCATATTTGTGATTGGAGGGGGATACAAACAGCGGGTTGAAATAAATAACCTCCACGCCCAAATCCTGGAGATAGTCCAGTTTATCCATGACCCCCTGCAAATCCCCTCCATAAAAGTCCCTGACGTCCATAGCCTGGGGCGGACGGTTCCAGTCTTCTATCTTCTGTACTTTTTCATTAATATAACAATACTCTCCGGTTACCACATCATTGGACGGATCGCCGTTACAGAACCGGTCTGTAAAAATCTGATACATGACGGCTCCCTTGGCCCAGTCCGGCGTTTGAAATCCCGGCACAATCCCGAAGGAATAATGCTCATCTATCTCCCTGGTAATCCCTGCCTGGTTATAATAGCAGTGGATTTTTCCGGAAATAATCTCAAAAAAATAACGGATTGATTCGTTCTGCAGTTCTACGTCTGTTCCGTAATAATCAAAACCGTCTTTTGTATTTATCAGCTTCATCTGCTGTTTTTTTTCTCCTGATACCAGATAAACGGCATCTACGTTCTTCTCCTTTGTCCGGATACGGATATTCACCGTATCTCCCGGTTCCGGTTCTGCCGGCGTCCGGTAATTTTCCGTTTCATCGCTGAACACGGCACGTTTATGAAAAGCCGAGCGCATATTTGCCACATATTCCTGAATCCTTTTTGTTTCTGCCAGATTATTGTAATCCATACTGAATCCTCTCTATTCTCGCGCAAAGCACAGAAATATTTCCTGATTTGCCGAATTTCTGTCATGCTTTTATTTTATCCCACCCAATCTGCATATACAACTACTTTTTCCCGAAAACATCATCTTTTCACAGCTTTTCCGGATAAAGTAAAAACGCCAATCTTTCGACTGGCGTTTTTGGAGAAGGTATTTCTTCTTATGGGGTGTAGCAAAAACTATATAATGTATTGGGGGGTTTTTACAGTTATTATAATACCATGGAGGCCTGAAAAAGTCTGCACAATCTTCTATTTTTTTGAAAGTTTTTTTTGACCAATTTCAACATAACCGGTTCTTTTCATTTTTTATTTTTCCCAGTATCCTGCACAAAACCCGTCTAAAACAAGGCTTCAAACTCTTCCCTGCCGATTTTTTCCTTCTCGATTAAAAGTTCTGCACACTTATGCAATACATCTTCATGCTCCTGCAGAATCTTCTTTGCCTTTGCATAAGATTCGTCAATAATACGTTTCACTTCACTGTCAATGAGAGAAGCTGTTTCCTCCGCATAATTTCTGGTGTGTGCCAAATCTCTTCCAATGAAAACTTCATCTTCATCACTTCCATAGTGGATCATGCCCACTTTCTCGGACATCCCGTACTGTGTCACCATGGCTCTGGCCATCTGGCTGGCCTGCTTAATGTCCTGTGAAGCCCCGGTTGTGATGTCACCGAAAATCAACTCTTCTGCAATTCGTCCGCCCAGAGATACCACAATATTCTCCAGCATTTTATTTTTGCTGTTAAACATTTCATCTTTTCCCGGCAGCGGCATGGTATAACCGGCAGCTCCCATGCCTGTAGGAATAATGGAAATGGTATGCACCGGCTCCATTTCCGGCAGCACATGGAATAAAATGGCATGACCTGCCTCATGGTAAGCAGTAATCTTCTTTTCTTTCTCGGAAATAACCCGGCTCTTTTTCTCCGCACCGATTCCGGTCTTGATAAAAGCCTGGCGAATATCGTTCTGATTAATAAAATATCTGCCGTCCTTTGCCGTGAGAATCGCTGCCTCATTCATCAGGTTCTCCAAATCCGCACCTGTATAACCGGCTGTGGTTCTCGCCACTTCTTCCAGGTCTACGTCTTCCCCTAAAGGTTTCTTGGCAGCATGCACCTTGAGAATTTCTTCTCTTCCCTTGATATCCGGTCTGCCTACCCCTACCTTACGGTCAAAACGGCCCGGACGCAGAATCGCAGGGTCTAAAATATCCACACGGTTGGTCGCTGACATGACAATAATACCTTCATTGACTCCAAATCCATCCATTTCTACCAAAAGCTGGTTTAAAGTCTGTTCTCTCTCGTCATGTCCGCCTCCCATACCTGTACCTCTTCGTCTGGCCACAGCGTCAATTTCGTCAATAAAAATAATACAGGGAGCATTTTTCTTGGCTTCTTCAAATAAGTCCCGGACTCTGGAAGCGCCCACACCAACGAACATTTCCACAAAGTCAGAACCGGAAATTGAGAAAAACGGTACCCCGGCTTCTCCTGCCACGGCTTTTGCCAGAAGGGTTTTACCGGTTCCCGGAGGGCCCACCAGAAGTACGCCTTTGGGAATTCTGGCTCCTACCTTCACATATTTCTGGGGTTCTTTTAAGAAATCTACGATTTCTTCCAGCTCCTCTTTTTCTTCCTGCAGTCCTGCCACGTCTTTAAAGGTTACCTTCTTATCCTCATCCGTAGACATTCTGGCACGGCTTTTTCCGAAATTCATCATCTTGGCATTGCTTCCGCCTCCGGACATCTGCCGGTTCATCATGCCAAAGAGGAAGAACAGCATCACGCCTGTAAGTCCAAGGGACAAAATAGACGTCAGAAGGGTATTGTCTCCAGGTACATCTCCCACCTTCACAGAAATATCCTCCCCGGACTTTTCCACCATTTCCTGTATTTCTTTTACATCCAGCGCCGTAAATTCTTTTTCCTCTCCTGTTTTCAGGCGCACCAGTATTTTACCTGTGGGCACCTCTCTGTTGGGCCGTATATAAACCTCTGTCACCTGATTCTTTTCCATCGCCTGGTTTAATTCCTCCAGAGAATAATCATTTCTCTGGGTAAACCGGCTGATAAGGCCTCCGCCGATACACAGGAGCAGGGTCAAAAACACCACAGGCATTATCCAGCTTCTTGACTGTCTCTCCACCTTGTTGTTCTCCTTTCTGAAAGCTTACAGTTCTACCACTCCGATGTAAGGCAGGTTTCTGTATTTCTGTGCATAATCCAGTCCATATCCTACCACAAATTCATCCGGGATATTGAAGCACACATAATCCACCTTCACATCTTTTACTCTGCGTTCCGGCTTATCCAGAAGGGTACACAGACGCAGGCTCTTGGGATTTCTCTGTTTGAGAATTTCTATGAGATGGCTAAGCGTACGTCCGGAGTCAATAATGTCCTCCACAATCAGCACATCTTTTCCTTCAATGGTTTCATCCAAATCCTTTACAATGCGGACCACACCGCTGGAACTGGTATCGTCTCCATAGCTGGACACAGACATAAAATCCATGCTTACCGGCACTGTAATTCTCTTGGCCAGTTCACATGTAAAGAATACGCCTCCCTTTAACACACAAATCAGATGTACGCATTTTCCTTCGTAATCTTTGCTGATTTGCTCTCCGATTTCACGGATTTTACGGTCTACTTCCTCTTCGCTTAATAACTGACGAATTTTTTCACTCATCTTCGTTTACTCCTTTTACCTGTACTTTTAATACTTGTTTTGTCTGACTGGTAACTTTATAATATTCGCTTATGCGGTATCCCACAATCCACAGAATATGGGAACCGTCTGCCAGAAGAGTGAGTTCTTCTCTCTTCTCTCTTGGAATCTTACAGTCAATAAAATAGTCCTTCAGCTTTTTTCTTCCCCCCTGCGCATTTACAGTAAGAAAATCACCGGTTTTCCGGTGTCTGATTTCCAGACTACTCCTTATTCTATCATAATCAAACCATTTCGTATATGTTTTTTCCTCAATTTGCCCCTTTTCCCAGGGCAGTATCTGAAATTCCATTTCACAGAGCGTTTTTTCCCTCTCGTTCCCATAAATGATATGAACATCTCCGTAGACCTGACGGGCCAAAAGCCCGCCGGGCAGAGACAGGGAAGTACCGGTGCGCCCCTTGGCCAAATCCAGCACCTCCTGAATATGTGTGGACGTAAGATTCTTTCTTCCCCCCGCAGCCCGGGACAATACTTCCCTCACCACATAAGACTGCATCAATTCTTTTTCCCCGAAAAGTTCTTTGCGGATACCATATCCGTTCTTTTCCGGTTCTACATGGGCTTTATACAGTATGTGCGCCTGGCTTTGCAGATATTCTTCTATCTGCAGCATAGTCCCGGCTGTATGCCCGATATGCTGCACCGCTGCCGGATTCATGCTCTCCAGCACCGGAATCACCTGATGGCGAAGTTTATTTCGGGTATATTCCGTTTCCAAATTGGTACTGTCTGTCATCCAGGTAATCTGCTGTGCTCTTAAAAATTCTTCAATTTCATTTCTGGAAACCTCCAGAAGAGGTCGGATATACCACAGGCTCCCCTGCTCTGTATCCGTGTCCCATACGGGGCGGATTCCCCCAAGCCCCGCTGCACCTGTGCCGCGTATCAGATTGTGAAGCACGGTTTCCGCATTGTCATTTTCATGGTGTGCCAGAGCAATCTGTACCTTTTTTCCTCCGCTCCCCCCTTGCGGCTTCCCGTATTCCCCTGCCAATTTCTCAAATGCTGTTCTTCTGGCCTCTCTTCCCGCTTCTTCTAAGGACAGCTTCTTTTCGGCAGCCATACGGGGTACATCTGCAGCATATACCCGGAAAGGTACCTGGAGTTCTTCGCAGATTTTTTCTGAGAAGTTCTGGTCCCGCAGGGCTTCCCCTCCCCGAATTCCATGATTGACATGCAGGGCACAAAGGGAAAATTCCCGTCTTTTCTGATACTTCTTTAATAAAAACAACAGGCATACCGAATCCGCACCACCGGAAATTCCGACTATGACCTGGCTGCCCGTTTCTATCATGTTGTATTTCTCTATATAGGAAAACACCTTTTCTTCCATGTTCATTTTATTCTTACTTCCTCCATAGTCCTGCCGTAAGAACCGTCATATCGTCTGTAGCTCTGTATTCGCTGTATGTAAGCACCCGTTCCAGAATCCCTCTGCCCAGTTCCTGCGCTGCACTTGCACGAGTCTGGAGAATAATTTCTTTCATCAGTTCCTCCGGTTCTTCCGGCGGCAGCGCATCCAGCACTCCGTCTGTCACCATAATCAGAAAATCCCCCTCATACAGCTTCTTGGCCGAGGATTCAAAGTCTGCCTGCTGCACCAGCCCCAGAGCCAGACTGGTAGAGGAAATGGCTTCTACCCAGTGGTCCCGCTTAATAAATGTGGTTGCCGCTCCTGCTTTGAGAAAATGGCACACACCGGAATACAAATCCACCATGGAAATATCCACAGTAGAAAATCTGCCGTTGCGGCTTTTCAGATTCAGTACTGAATTTACCATTTTTGCCGCCGTCTCTCCGGAAAATCCCGCTTCTACCAACTGCTCCAGAGTATCCACAATACTCTCACTCTCCCGGCACGCCTCAATCCCGGAACCCATACCGTCAGAAAGACACATGAAAAACTGCCCGTTCTCCTCCGTGGCACAGGTATAATTGTCTCCGGAAATGGTTTCTTTTTCCTTGGTTATCTTCACAGCCCCGTAGAGCATTTTGAAATTGACTTCCTCTGCAAATCCCATAATGGCAAAGTCCCTGTTAATGAGGGTTTTCCCCTCCGCCCTGGCAACCATGCGGCTGCCGCACATGCCGGAGAGAACGGCCGCCGCCTCTCCTGATGAAATGCAGCCGCCTTTTGTCTTTAATTCCGCATAGTACCGAACTTTTCCGTCCGGCAGGTCCAGGCTCCACACGTTCCGCACCAGAATATGTTTCTTCTTCAGTCTTCTGGCAAATTCTTCCCGAAACTGCACGTCCACCTCTGCCACATCAAATAAATCTCTGGAAAGGCTCTTCATCAGCTGCGCCATCTCAGAAAGCTGCTCTGCCACAGCCACACGGTTCTCCAGAAGCTTGTTATTCCAGATAAGATTCTGCCTCTCCCGTTCTACCATTCTCTGCAGTTCCTGCACCAGTTTTCCCTGGCTGATACAGACCTCCATCAAATCCGCCTTGGCCTTTCGGAACTCTTCCTCGTCATTTTCTTCCAGGACGCGAATCAGATGATAAACGCTCTGATAGGACTGGACAGAATGTTGAATCCAGCAAGTCTGGTGCAGATGACACCTGCGGCACAGCCCTTCCTGTACCTCTGTCACCATGGCGTCGACCTCTGAACTGGAGAGATAATCTTTCCGGTAAGGCAGACCATAGAAGCTGTCCGCCAGCTTTTGAAAAGAATCTGCATAGCGCTGCATTTTTTCTTTTTGCGGGTGCTGGTCATAAGCCAGAGTTGCCGCACTTTTCTTCATCTCTGAAAAAATAGTTTTTGCCATGTCCCGTAATATAAGCAGTACGCTGATTACGAGCATGGCAATTATCCATTCCTGCATCTCGTTCCCTCCCTGCATAAGCAACCGCTATCCATGGAGTATTATAGATGCTTTTGTTTTCAAACTTTGTCAAAAACCGTCTTCCCGTCCGGAAAACTTTCAGACAAAATCCGTCTTTTGTTTTCTACTTTTCCTCTTCTTTAAATACAATTTCGTTGTCTTTCACAAGACCCAGCTTTTCTCTGGCTACCTCTGCCACATACTCATCCGTGTCCATACGCTCTTTTGTCTCATCAATTTCCTTTGTACGCTCGTTTTCCTCGTCAATCTGGCTCTGCACTTCTTTCATTTCTGTCTTACAGTCCGAAATCTGCTGCTGCAGATTCAGGCTCATGGTCATCATGGCAATAAACAGGACACCGACTACAAAAGTAATACTAAGCATCGCGATTCCGTTCTGGTTCATTCTTTTTTTTCTTTTTTTCATTTTTCCATTTCCTGATTTTCTGCATAACTTTTGCTTCATATAGAGAGATTTTAACTCTATCCCATAAAAATTTCAACCTTTTTCTCCACTTTCTCAAGGGGTTTATAAGAACTCCCAGAAAATGAAAAATCTTTCGGAGCACTTTTGGCAGCCAGGTCACCAGAACGCTTCCGGGACCTGCATGGAAGACAAAGCCGCCAAGGAACACGGCCAGAAGGGCATACGTCCGAATCACACCGTCATTTTCCCTGTAAATCATACCAAAAAGATAAATCCCGGCACAGCACCAGTACAAAATGTCCTCCGCACCGGTCAAAAAGGGGCTGTGGGACACCAGCCTGCGAAAAATACGAAGGAGGTCATAGCCTGCAGCCAGGCAGGCTCCGGCCCAGAAAGCCCGGCAGAAGAAAAGCAGTTCCTCATGCATATAGGCGCTCACGGTTTATCCCAGAAGCCTTTTCAGCATACCTTCTCCGCCCTTCATCTTTGCAGTGCCCTGGCTGTACAGCAGACTGTCCACCCGGCCTGCAAGGTCTACCTCCTGTTTTTCCAAATCCAGCCTGGTCACATGGAGGTCTTCACCTTTCACAGTAAGTACTCCTGCCTCGGTTACCAGACTGATTTCCTTTTCGTCAAAAGAATTCACATCCTTCACCCCTGTGACACTCCCTGTATTTCTGTCTGTAAGCTGGATTTTATGAACTGCTTTTCGCTGTTTTTCTTCCAAAACCGACTTCCCCCATACACTTCTTCCTGAACCATTATATGGGAAAAGCAAGACAGATATACCTGCCCTCTCTTAGAGATATTGAAACAACTCTGCAGCAGCCTCTTTCTTCACTGTTTCCTGTACGTCCAGCACTTCTACCCGGACGTTTTTGCTTCCAAAGCGGATTTCCAGAATATCTCCTGCCTTTACCTGAGCCGACGCCTTGGCAGGTTTGTCGTTAATCAGTACCCTTCCCGCGTCGCAGGCCTCGTTGGCTACGGTTCTGCGCTTAATCAGACGGGATACTTTCAAATATTTGTCAAGTCTCATACTCTCACTCCTTTACCAAGAGCCTTCTTTTCATTTCCTGTACGCAAATGAAAAGAAGCTGTCACATCCTGAAATGCAACAGCTTTCCTTGCCTAAAATAAATAAGTTGCTTATGCGTTTACTAAATCTTTTAAAGCTTTTCCTGCTTTGAACTTTGGAGATTTAGATGCTGCAATTGTCATTGTTTCACCTGTCTGAGGATTTCTTCCTTCTCTTGCTGCTCTTTCAGAAACTTCAAAAGTACCGAATCCAACTAACTGGATTTTTTCACCTTTCTGCATTTCTTCTGATACAACATCAATGAAAGCCTTTAAAGCTGATTCTGCATCTTTTTTAGATAACTGTGATTTTTCTGCCATAGCAGCAACTAATTCTGTTCTGTTCATGAGTATTTCCTCCTAAATAATTTAGCTTTGCAGAAAAAGCCTGCCGTGGCGGCCTATCCTGCTTCTGATAATCTCTTATAGTTACCGCCTATTCGCGCGGTCTACAGATATTTATACCTTGTTTCTACAGGTTTGTCAAGCATATTACCGTGTTCTTCACAGGACATTTACGGTATTTACATCATTTTGTCAATCAGTTCTTTCACTTCGTTTCCAAGTGCTGCGGATTTTGCATCTGCATCCTCTAAAGAAGTGCCTTTGATACCGTAATAAATCTTAATTTTCGGTTCCGTACCGGAAGGACGAACGCAAACCCAGGCATCATCATTTAAGTCATAATACAGCACATTGGAGTTTGGAAGACCGGTTGCCTTCACTTCCTTTGTTTCCATATCCACAATAGTGTCTGCCTTGTAATCTCTTGCGGAAAGCACCTTGTAATCACCAATCTCTGCCGGCGGGTTCTTTCTCAGGTTTTCCAGGATGGTCTGAATCTTTTCCAGTCCTTCGATGCCTTTTAAGGTAATGGACTGAATGTCGTCTTTATAGTAACCGTATTTTTCATACATTTCAATCATGGCGTCCCAAAGAGTCATGTTTTTGGTTTTATAGTAAGCGGCTGCTTCGCACAAAGCCATAGTAGCCACAATAGCGTCTTTATCTCTTGCATGGGTACCGATAAGGCAGCCGTAGCTTTCCTCAAAGCCAAACAGGTAAGTCCCCTCCCCTTTGGTCTCAAAGCCCAGAATCTGCTGTCCGATGTACTTAAATCCGGTCAGTACTTCGATAAATTTCACGCCGTAATGTTTTGCAATGGCAGCGGCCATATTGGTGGTAACAATGGTGGAAATCATTGCGCCGTCAGCCGGAAGTGTGCCGTTTACCGCTTTTCTCTGTCCGATTTCATAATCGGCCAGCAGACAGCCGGACATATTTCCGGTCAGGGTGTGGTATTCCCCTGTCTTGCTGTCTTTTACACGGACACCCAGACGGTCTGCGTCAGGATCGGTTGCCAGTACCAGGTCTGCGTCCACTTCTTTGGCCAGTTTCAGACCCAGGTCAAAGGCTTCGTCTGCTTCCGGGTTGGGATAGCTGACAGTAGGGAATTCTCCGTCAGGCAGTTCCTGCTCTTTTACCACATAGACATGTTCAAATCCCAGCTCTTTTAATACACGTCTTGCAGGAATATTTCCTGTGCCGTGCAGAGGGCTGTACACAATTTTCAGTTCTTTTGCCATGGCTTTGATAGCGTCCATATGAATCACCTGGCTCTTTAACTCTTCCATGTAAGCATCGTCAATTTCCTGTCCGATGACTACGAAAAGTCCTGCTGCCTTTGCAGCTTCTTCGTCCATGGTTTTCACGGTATTATAATCTGTTACTTTCTGCACTTCTCCCATAATACCGGAGTCATGAGGCGGTGTAATCTGTGCGCCGTCTTCCCAGTATACTTTATAGCCGTTGTATTCCGGCGGGTTATGGCTTGCAGTGATGTTAATACCTGCAATACATCCTAATTTGCGCACAGCAAAAGACAGTTCCGGTGTGGGTCTTAACGAATCAAAAATATAAGCTTTCACGCCATTGGCTGCCAGGCAGAGGGCTGCTTCTTTTGCAAACTCCGGTGACATACGGCGGGAATCATGGGCAATGGCAACGCCCTTGGCCTGTCCGCCCACGGCTGCAATATAATTTGCCAGTCCCTGTGTTGTCTTTCTCACCGTGTAAATATTCATACGGTTTGTACCTGCACCAATGACACCGCGCAAACCGGCTGTACCAAACTCCAGATCTTTATAAAAACGTTCTTTAATCTCATTTTCATCCTTTTCAATGGCTTTCAGTTCTGCTTTTGTATTTTCGTCAAAATACGGATTGGCAAGCCACTCTTCATAAAGTTTTTTGTAGTCCATCTCTATTACCTCCCTGTGCAGCTTTCTTTTGCCGCGCAATTCTTTTTGTGGTTATTATACACTATCATAGGTCAAAATTCAAATACTGCACAGGCATTTGTCACATTTACATCCCTGTTTTTTCTGAAAAATTTCGCCATTTGTCGTGTTGTGACGTGATTTTCTTTAATTTTTCCACATTTTTTTCCGAAATCCACGCCTTATTGTGCGTGTAATAATAATTAGCCAATTTCCAGTATTTCTCCGGATAGGAAAAACGAATGGACAGATATTCTCTCTCCTCTTTAGAAAGCGGGCGGATTTCTTCATACGTCTCCAGAAGCTTTTCCCCCAGTTTTCTGTCCCAGTCATATTTTTCCATAATTTTCCTCATAAACTGATATAAGTCTGCTACCTGTACATCGAAGCTCCATTTATCAAAATTCGTCACTGCCGCATGTTCATGGTCTTTTAAAATCCAGACGTTATGCTGATTATATTCCCCGTGGCAGACCGTACCCTCCCCCAAAGCATGCTCACGCAGTTTCTCATATCCGGAGGACTCCAGCCTGTCAAGGGCTGTCTCTCCATGCTGCAGAAAGCACTGGATACTGTCCAGAAACTGCAGTTCAAAATCATTCTTTTTTTTCTTGGCGGACACAAATTTTCTGATTTTGCGAAGTTCCGCATTGTGCCTTCTGTATTCCTGGGACAGGGATTCCCGGACATAATGCTCCTGCACCGGCATTTTCATTACTTTATGTAAACTTGCCAGAGCAGCCGCCCCGGTACAGATGTCCTCTTCACATCTGGTATCACACTCTCTCCCCTCATACCACCGCTTCACAATATACGGCACATTCTCCTTGTCCAAAGACATATAGCCGCCTTCCAGATTGGGCAGAATTTCGTCTGTCAGCACCTGGCTTTTCCCGGAAATATCGGACAAAAGAAGAGCCTGGCATTCCAATTTTCTGGGTGTACCGCCAAACTCTTTTATCAGCACTCTTCCCTGTCCTGTTTCACAGACAAGGGCTCCTCTTGTGCGGTACACGGCATTGGACTCCAGGCCGTATTGCTCTAAGACACTTAATCCACGGTCATACACTCGCTTCTCCCCCTTTTATTCTTGCTTCGCGCTCTTTTCATTCTATGCACGAAACCTGGGGGTTAGAAGCCGTGTTCACAAGGATTCTCTTACCTTTGAGAGCAGATATTCTTTTGTATTTTTCTCCGGGTCTTCCAGAACCAGTTCCAGAAAGGCATTTAAGGTATCTCCTATTTCTTTTCCCGGCTTCATGCCTGCGGCAATCAGGTCTTTTCCGGACACTGCCAACATCTTTACGGAAATGCACTCCTGCTTTCTCTGGATTTCTTCATAGAGCCTGCGGCTCTCTTCCAGTCTTTCCAGCTTTTCCTCTCTGCGGTATTCGCTCTGAGCCAGCACATCCGCCCTGCGGATTTTCAAAAGTACGGGAAACAGCTCTGCATCCATTTTGCTCAAAGCCCGTCTAAGAGACCTTGGCGTACACTCCCATGGACATTCATGCCAGGATACCAGCTCCGTCACCTTTCGAATGGTATCATTGTCGAACCGCAGCCTGCGCAGGATTTTTCTCGCCAGTTCTGCGCTTACTTTGGGATGTCCATGGAAATGGTCAAGACCCTGCTCGTCTGTGGTCCGCATGGCCGGTTTTCCCATATCGTGAAACAGTACAGCCAGCCGCTGCACCTTGTCCGCTTCTGTGTATTCCAGCGCCTTTAAGGTATGTTCCCCTACGCTGTAACAGTGGTGCGGTGTATTCTGAGGGGTTTCCATCATGGCATCAAACTCCGGCAGCACAATTTGGGTGATTCCCAGTTCCCACGCAGTTTTCAGATACTGGGGATGAGCGGAGACCAAAAGCTTCACCAGTTCTGTCTGTATCCGTTCCGCACTGATTTTCTCCAGGGTAGGTGCAAGCGCCTTTGCCCAATATGCAGTATCTTTTTCTATGGCAAATCCAAGCTGTGCAGAAAACCGTACGGCTCTTAAAATCCGCAGGGCGTCTTCTGTAAATCTCTCCCGTGGATTTCCCACACACCGGACAATTTGGCTCTCCAGATCCCGGATTCCGCCAAACACATCCACCAGACCCGTTTCATCATTGTACGCCATAGCGTTGATGGTAAAATCTCTGCGTTTTAAATCCTCTTCCAGATTTCCCGTGAAAATCACTTCCTTGGGGTGGCGGCTGTCTTCATACTCCCCGTCAATCCGGTAAGTGGTAACCTCAAAGCCTTCCTTTTCCATAAGCACGGTTACAGTTCCATGCTGCAGGCCCGTGTCCACGGTTCTTTTGAAAATTTCCTTTACTTCCATAGGCTTTGCAGAAGTGGTAATATCCCAATCTGCGGGAGAACGGTCAAGGAGGCTGTCACGAACACAGCCTCCTACCGCATAAGCATCATATCCCTGTTCCTGCAAAGTCCTGATAATCCTCTGTACCTTTTTCGGAACTTCAAGCTTCATAATTAATATGCACGCCCCCAGTAAACCATTTTTTTGGCCGGTTTTCCGCAGACAACACACTTATCAGACAGATTTTCCTGCTCAAAAGGAATACATCTGGAGGTTGCCTGTACGTCTTCTTTAATCTTATCCTCACATTCTCTGCAGCCGCACCACATCGCTTTCACAAAGCCCGGTTTTTCTTCCACGGTCTTCTGAAAGCTTTCGTAATCTGTCGCTTCATAAGTGTGCGCTTCTCTGTGTGTTCTGGCTCTCTCCAGCATGTCCTTCTGCATGGTATCCAGAATCTGCTGTACGCTTTCTGCCAGATTATCAAGAGAAACCGTAATCTTTTCTCTGGTATCTCTTCTTACTACAACGGCCTGATTGGCTTCCATATCTTTAGGACCACATTCGATACGAACCGGAATACCTCTCATTTCCTGCTCTGCGAACTTGAATCCCGGACTCTTGTCTGTCACGTCTGTCTTCACGCGGATACCTGCTGCCTTTAACTGTGTCTCCAGCTTCCGGGCATTTTCCAGCACGCCTTCTTTTCTCTGCTGAATCGGAATGATAACTGCCTGCACGGGAGCAATTCTCGGCGGCAGTACCAGACCGCTGTTGTCCCCGTGTACCATGATAATTGCGCCAATCATACGGGTTGTCATACCCCAGGAAGTCTGGTGTACATACTGCAGTTTATTTTCCTTATCTGTATACTGAATACCGAAAGCCTTTGCAAAGCCGTCGCCGAAATTGTGGCTGGTACCGGACTGCAGCGCCTTTCCGTCATGCATAAGGGATTCAATGGTATAAGTAGCCTCTGCACCTGCAAATTTCTCTTTGTCTGTTTTCTTTCCCTTGATAACCGGAATCGCCAGCACTTCTTCGCAGAAATCTGCATAAATGTTCAGCATCTGTATCGTTCTTGCCTCTGCCTCTTCTGCAGTTGCATGTGCGGTATGTCCTTCCTGCCACAGAAATTCTCTGGAACGAAGGAACGGTCTTGTGGTTTTTTCCCAGCGCACAACCGAACACCACTGGTTATACACCTTTGGCAAATCTCTGTGGGATTGAATTTCTTTTGCATAGAAATCGCAGAACAGAGTTTCTGAAGTAGGACGCACACAAAGTCTTTCCTGCAATGGTTCCAGACCTCCGTGTGTTACCCATGCCACTTCCGGCGCAAAACCTTCTACATGGTCTTTTTCCTTCTGTAAGAGACTTTCCGGAATAAACATAGGCAGATATACGTTCTCCACCCCTGTTTCCTTAAATCTTCTGTCCAGTTCGTGCTGAATGTTTTCCCAGATTGCGTAGCCTGCCGGTTTGATAACCATACAGCCTTTTACACTGGTGTAATCAATCAAGTCCGCTTTCTTTACTACGTCTGTGTACCATTGCGCAAAATCTTCTTCCATAGAGGTAATGGCCTCTACCAGCTTTTTGTTGTTTGCCATAACATTTCTCCTTTTTTCTTATTTGCTTCTTTGTAAGTGTGTCTCCGGCGCAGCGTGTGCTTTCTTAAATAAAAATAAAAAAAGACACGCTCAGCCCTGTTATCAGGGACCGATATGTCTTCGTCTCGGCGGTACCACCCTTCTTAGCCGTCCTGTCTTTCTCTTCTATATCTAAAATCCGGACTGCTCACTTCCTTTGCTCTTTTAACGCCAAAGCCCGCGTTCTGCTTTTCGCAGACAGCTCCAAGGCAGGTTCTGTATACTTCCCACAAAAGCCTTTCACCGGACGGCTTTCTCTCTTTGGAGTTCCGTGTACATACTATTCCTCTTCTTCGCCTCTTTGATATTTTATCCAATTCAAGGGCAGAGGTGTTTCTGAATCTATATGAAAAACCTTCTGCTATTTTGAATTTTATTGGAATTTGAAGCGTTTGTCAAGAGGCGGCACATATTTGTTGACAAATCTTTGAAAACCCGTTATACTGTAAACTACCGTGCAGCCGGGGAGATAGCGGTGCCCTGTACCTGCAATCCGCTACAGCAGGGGTGTTGCCAAACCGAGGGATTTCTTCTTGTGAAGCTGCCCTCTATAAGTGGCGTTGACGTTTGGGTCTTACGCAACAGGAATCTGTGAACCGTGTCAGGGCAGGAATGCAGCAGCACTAAGCAGAAGCTCTTGTGTGCCGTGAGGGTGCCTGGGCCGAGTTAACTGTAGAGGTAACGTTCATGAGAGAATTTCGAAGGGCGGCGCACGGTGAAAAAATTTGAATTACGTTCTGATAACACATTTCCAGTGGCAGATAATCCTGCTTATATTTCCACTTTCTATTGCATAAACTGAAAAAAAGAGGTTCTTTTGGTCTATGAATCACTGGATACTCCAACTCATGGGTACATATGGCTATGTGGGAATTGCGTTTCTGATTATGATAGAAAATATCTTTCCCCCCATTCCATCTGAAGCCATCCTCACCTTCGCCGGATTTCTCACCACTTACACCACTCTGCACATACCGGGCGCTATACTTTCCGCGACTTTTGGCAGTCTGCTGGGAGCTATTTTTCTGTACGCGCTTGGAAAACTGCTTTCCCCTTCCAAAATGGATTCCCTGATTTCCGGACCCGTGGGAAAAGCTCTTCGTTTGAAAAAAGAAGACATTCAAAAAGCCATGGCCTGGTTCGACAGCAAAGGAAACTATACGGTCTTCCTCTGCCGCTTCATTCCCATTGTCAGAAGCCTGATTTCCATTCCCGCAGGTATGGCAAATATGAATTTTCCACGTTTTCTGTGGCTCACTGTCTGGGGCAGTCTGCTGTGGAATACCATTCTCATTTCCCTGGGAGCCTGGGCCGGCGCTTCCTGGCAAAAAGCAGCCCGGTATTTTGGAAATTATACCAGGGCTGCCAAAATCGTTCTCCTTATTTTCCTGTTTACAGGTCTGTTGCTCTTTCTCCGAAGACAATGGGCAAAAAAACCTTCCGACTAACGCTGTCTTCCCAAGGCTTCCTTCACCTGTCGGATATATTCCGGAGTTGTTCCACAGCACCCGCCTACAATATTCGCACCGATTTCTGTCATGCGCTTCATATGTCCGGCAAACTCCTCTGCTCCCATGGAGTATACCGGACAGCCGTTTTCATCTATCACCGGCATACCGGCATTGGGTTTCACAATCAATGGAATCTGCACTCTTTTTCTCATATTTTCTACCACGGAAAACAACTGATCCGGTCCGGTAGAACAGTTGATTCCCACAGCAGCGGCTCCCATTTCCTCCAAGGTCTCCACTGCTTCATAAATATTTCCGCCGAAAAACAGACTGCCGTCCGATTCCACGGTCAGCGTGCACATAACCGGAAGTTCCCCTGCCGCTGCATCCAGCACAGCCATAGGCTCTGTCACTCCCAGCATGGTTTCTGCCACCAGCAGGTCTGCTCCTGCTTCCATCAGCGCCTCGATCTGCTCCCTGTATGCGCCCAGGAGTTCTTCATAAGGCAGTTCCTGTTTTCCCGTGGTAGTCAGGTCTCCGGCAATGAGGCAGGAATCCCCCACAGCCTGTCTGGAAATGTCCACCAGACGCAAATTCAAGTCCCGGACATGTTTTTCCAGACCGTGATTTTGCAGGCTTATGGCATTGGCCGAAAAGGTAGGGGCATAAACAATCTGAGACCCTGCCTCTTGATAGGCCTTCTGCAGCCTGGTAATAGCCTCCGGGTTATCGCAAATCCACTGTTCTGTGCAGACGCCTCTCGGCATACCGGCTTTCATCAGATTGGAACCTGTAGCCCCATCTAAAATTACAATGTCCTGTTTCACCAGATTTTGAAATTCCTGTTTTGTCATAATCCCAGCTCCTTTTCTTCCTGTTTTTTCTTTGCCTTTTCCTCTCTCAATTCTTTAAAGAATCCAGTCAACATACTGCTGCACTCCTCTTCCAGAACCCCTTTTGTCACTTGTGCCTTATGATTAAAGCCATCCATTTCCAGCAGATTCAGCACCGAACCCGCACATCCTGCTTTGGGATTCATGCTGCCTATGACCACCCGGTCGATTCTGGCCTGGATAATGGCTCCTGCACACATCTGACAGGGTTCCAGAGTCACATAAAGGGTACAGCCCTCCAGTCTCCAGTCCCCCAGTTTCTTGCTGGCCTTCCGGATTGCGTTGATTTCCGCATGGGACACAGTATTTTTATCTGTATTTCTCCGGTTATATCCTCTGGCAATGATCTTCCCTTCATATGCAATGACACAGCCAATGGGAACTTCTTTCAATGCATACGCTTTCATAGCCTGCTTCTTTGCTTCTTTCATAAACTTTTCATCTTCTGTCATACTCTGTCCCCTTTCACGGAACTATCCTGTTATACAAAAGGAGCATCGCTTGACATGCGTGAAAAGCGACACTCCCCATTTTCCAAGCGGAGACAGTGGGATTCGAACCCACGTGCCCTTGCGGACAACCGCATTTCGAGTGCGGCTCGTTATGACCACTTCGATATGTCTCCGAACAGCTTTTATTATATATCGCACTCCCTGGCGGGTCAAGTAGAAATATTGCTGTTTTGCCCGGCGGCTGCCAGAACCATGTTGTTTGCTGCAGCCACCGGCCCTCTTTATTCCATCCCCTGGGGTCTGTCTATCATGCGGTACCAGTATCCGAAATACCGGGAATGTCCGTTGGCTCCTCCTGTTTCCTTGAAATAAGGAAACCCGAACATTCCCGCCATCAAAGCTTCCTGGCTCTCGTAAACCCCCGGAACACCCAGAATGTACCTGCCGTCTTCTTCCCGTTTTCCTATAAGCAGGTGTCCGTACCTGGAAAATCCATGCCTGAGAAAACGATTCGTCAGCAATCCTCTGTCTCTTCTGTTTAAAATTCCCAAATCCCCGGGAGTAATTTTCCGGCACTGGGTAATTCCATTATCACAGAAAGAAGGCAGTTCCGTCTCTCGTTTCAATATTTCATCTGCACGTTCAACTTCTTCCGGTTCTGCGTCAAAATCTTCCTCCTCCATCTCTTCTCTATACTCTGCTGTCCCATTCTCTTCTGCATTTTCAGGTTCTCTTTCCATATCTTTTCCCGGATTCTGCATCGGCTCTTTTACCGGCTCTCTTACAAGCGTTTCTTCCTCCGCCTCTTCCTGCAGATTTTCCTCCCTGTCCTCCTTTTCCGAAAAACGGCTATCGTTCTCCTCTTCTCCCTCTATGTATTCCTCCGTCTGCGCAGCCTGCACTTCTCTGCTCTCCTTCTCTATTTCCCGCTGCTGTGCCTTTGGAATCTTTATTTCCTGCAGGTTTACCGGCAGTTCATCCCAACCGCTTCCATACAGTTCTCCGGAATCCGCCAGCAATATCAGGCCGCATAAATCCCCAAGCCCATATCGGCTCTCTCCCATATGTTCTTCGGGTGTCTCCAGTTCAAATTCTACCCGTTCTCCTGCCAGATTGCAGTCTCCCAGAAAAATGCCCGTACACCCGCCTTCCTCCCGCACATATCCATATACTTTCGCCGGTGCTGTTTCCTTTTCATAAATCCCTGTGAGTTTACAGCGCATACGGCAGGTGCCATTACGGGCTTCCACTTTGATAAAACCTCTGCCCTCCCCCTTTCTTCCTTCTCGGTATTCATACACATATGCTATAAATCTGCGATAACCGGACATATATCCTCTCTTCTGAAACTTTATCCTTAAAATATATGTATTCCCATCCTGCCTTAGAACCCGAAGGATTTTCTCAAATTTTTTTCATATTTTTGTTGACATTTCCAATTTTCTTATATATAATATCATTTGTTGAACACACATTGACATCGAAGCGTGGCTCAGTTTGGTAGAGCGCTGCGTTCGGGACGCAGAGGTCGCGTGTTCGAATCACGTCGCTTCGATTAACATGAAAATGCTGGAAACTCAAGGGTTTCCAGCATTTTTCATTTCATTCTCAAGCTGGAAATTTTGCAATTTTCCCCTCCGTTCTAACAGAATTTCTAACATTATCTTCTTCAACATCAAAAATCCCTTCTAAAGTTTTCACTTTTTCTTCTTTATGACCTTTGCTCAGATGAGTATAAATATTCAGTGTTGTTTGAACATCTGCATGTCCTAGCCACTCCTGTATATCTTTTACCTCCCAGCCCTTTTCATACAAGATTGAAGCAGTCGAATGTCTGAGGTCGTGAAAAGTCAGTTCTGGACGTCCAAACTTTTTTATCATACGCTTGAAATGATGATAGATATAATCGGGTGCGTACCTCTTGCCATTTTCCCATGTAAAAAGATACCTTGTATGAACATAGGTATCTCCATAAAACAATCTATTCTTTTTCTTTTTTTCTATCAGCCCTTTAAAGAAATCTTCCATTTCTTGGTTTAGACAATATGTCCGCCTACTACTTTGAGTTTTTGTTCTTTCTTTTTCATACGTTGTTCTGACCTTAACAACAGTCCTGTGTATTGTTAAAGTATGCCTTTGAAAATCTATAGAGTCTTCCGTCAAGCCCAAAAGCTCCGATTTTCTTAAACCAAACAATAGCGTTGCTTTTACACAATCTGCCAGCTCATCTTTTTCTTTATACAAGAAATCAAGTAACTCTGCTGACTCCTGTACCGTTAAAATATTTAAAGGCTTTTGATAGTCTGAATTCTTTTTGTTGGTAACCCGAATATTCTTAGCAGGATTTGTCGGCAAAATTTCCAACATCACCGCTTTGTCTAAAGACAAGTTAATAACTAATCTGTGCTGTCGTACAGTTTTGGGCTTTAATCCTTTCGTTTGTTTCTTATCTTTACTATTCCCTTCTGTCAGCATATATGTATAATATTCCTCAAAATGTATTGGCTTCAATTCTTTTAATCTCAGCTTCTTTTCTGAAAAATAGTTTTTCACATGCTGTACTGGGTAAAAGTAACCTTCCCAAGTTGATTTTTCTATCTGATTTTGAATACTATTCAGCCATATCTCTATCCAATCAGAAAACATCATTTCTGCGTCCTCATGGAATGTCCTCATCTCATACTCTTTAAGACGTTCTCGCAAAACTTTTTCAGCCTTCTTTTTATTGCCTTTTACTTCTAGTCCCGTGCTTTGCCATTTCTGCTTTCTTTTACCATTCTCACTGGCAACGTCAATTACCGTGTAAAAATATCTTTTTCCCGAAGGTAATGTTTTTATCTGTAAACTTCCTGTCATCTTATTCCTCTCCTTTTTCTTCTTGACGAATAAATTTCACAACTGCTTCTTTCGGAATTCGATATACTCTTCCGATTTTTCTGTAACTGATTTTTCCTTCCTTTAACAACGCATATACCTTCTTTTTACTCACTCTCAGCATTGCACATACGTCCTTTACATCAACTACATCTGCATAACTACTAAACATTTTTTCCAACACCTTTCTTTTCGTTTCATAGGTGTTGACGTCCATGTATTTTCTTAATATTTGATTTTTATTCTTTAAAAACATTCATCTTTATGCTATCATTATTTTAATAAATATTTATATTTTTTAAGTACATATAAAATTTTGGTACACAATAAAGGAGGTATTTAAATATGTATTTCTTACACTATTCTTCTCCAAAATCTTCTTCTCACTCTGAAACAACAGGCTATACAAATTCTCTTTCTGCTACTGAGCGAAACTTCAAAAAAGCCATTCGAAATGACCAAGCCAACTTCCAGTATGATTTTATGGTTGCAAAATATATGTCCGTTCACAACTTACATTCAATACCCATGCCATTCTTATATCCGTTTTCATATTTCAAATATTATAAACAGGCTGTGCATTATACGCATAACAAAAGTTTTCCTTTGTTTGAAAATATCAGTGCTACATTCCATGAATTATTAAATCTTCCGCATACACCTGACTGTTATATAGAAACACAGCTTCTTAAAGCTCTGGAAAATTATTTAAAATCCTGTAGCAAATTTTCCAAATACGAAATACTTATATTCCAGTATGAAGAAGCTGAACGTAAAGAATTTCCTTTATACAGTTTTTTTCTTTTTGACAATTCTCTGTGTAAATGGTGGAAAGATAATTCCTTTGATTTGCATTGTAGAATTTTAAATAAATACTTCTATCAAAATTATCTTACACCTGTTTCCCAAAAAGAATTTAAGAAATGGCTTCCTATACTGAAAACAATTAAAAAGGAGTCGGTTATCCCTTCCTTTACCTACCAGAAACCCGAAAACCCATTTTATATGTACATAAAGAGTTCCAACACAATCAAAAGCGTTTGTTACGACCAAAGCAACCGTTCTTTTTGTGTGCAAAATTCTTTAATGACCTCTTTAAGTTCTCTTTATTCTTCCAGTATAAACGCTCTCCCCTATCTACAAGAAACTGATATCAGTCCTGTTTTTCATCATACAACACTTTCTACTTCCAGACTTCCAAAGGTAACAAATGAACTAACTCAGTTTTTATTAAAACTCACAAATGGCAATCAGCAAAATTTAATAAACCTTTCCCTTCTATTTGCCAATATTGCTTGCCCTGAAAATCTCACTCCAAAGTTGTTCCTCATTACAACTACGAAAGAGAAGCATGTTGAAATTGTTGAATATATTCGTGGTATGCTAGATGTGATTTTCAATCCAGAGGGAAATTTTTATTTCAGTCAAGGCTATCCTACTATCAGCAAATTAACAGCAAAGACTTATGTACCTAGTATGGCTAATAATTTTATTCAAGGCACAAAACTCCTTGTAGTTTCTAAAGGGGCAACTTCCTTAACGGATATCCAGTTAAAAACGCTATCAAAATACATTAAAGGTGCTAAAGTTACCGCTACAGATAAATTATTCGGCTCTGTTTCTTTTCGAAATTTAAGCCCCATTATCTGTTTTTCTAATAACCATAAAGAAATTTCTTATCTTGAACAAAATTTGCCCTGTATAAGAATTGATTTAGATTTTATAACGTCCTCAGAGGAACTCCCTATGCTATATTCGTATACATTTTCAGATGTATGCAACTGGATAAGGCTTTTCCTTCCTTTATTCGGTTTATATTTAATGGCAGAAAAAAAGTTTTTTCATATACCTTTTCCTAAAAAGAAGTTTCTGCAATCCAACACTTTAAAGGACGATATAACCAATGATTTCTTATCTGTTTGCTGTGATTACTCACCTAACAGTTTTATATTTGCAGATACCTTGTATAGTGCTTATACCGTGTATTACCAGACGGTTCACAAAAGCGTACCTTTAAAACGTACACAATTTGTATCTGTGCTTAAACGTCACTCTAATTTAATTTATAAACGCCCACATACTTCCCGTAAAGAGCCTAATAAGTATGCCTTTGTCGGAATTACCCTAAAACCAAACTGGGAAGAAAATATCGTTGCTTCTAACAAAGCATTATCATTTGAGGAAGAACTTTTCCAACAAAAGTTAGAAGAAATCTCAGCTTTGTTACCTAATCTGCTTTAATCATCAGCCCCCTTTTCGCTGTATACTGATAAGGGGGCTTTTAATTCACACTATATTGTATCTTGTATTTCGGAAATCTGTATTCGAAATTTTTTATTATTTGCAAACTCTACTAACAAAATTCCTTTTTTTGACCTTTCTACTAAGGTCACAATAGATAAAGTCCTCGAATAATTCAAATATTCATACAGAACCATTGTAAGGCTTCCTATATCATTGATTTTCACAATACCACCTCCATTTTTGCAAAATAAAAGGTAACAGACTTTTCGACTCTGCTACCTTTTCATAATAATAATATACAATTACATTTCTCAGGAAAAACATTATCGTATTTACCATACTGCTTTTTCTTCATTTGGAAACTAAATCTTTCAGCTCATTAACAGCTATTTCATATCTAATATTTGTTTTTCCACTTCTATCTAAAATGGACTCAGCTAATAAAACTTCCAATTCATGCACTATCTTTTTATATCCTAAAGGTCTATTCATTTCTAATGAACGATGAATAACCTTTAGAATTTCTTCTTCCTCTTTAAATATTCCTTCTATTTTGCAAATACAAGACTCCATACGCTTTATCTTAGCAATCTCGCCCTCTATCTTCACCTCATAATCCTTTGCCTGAGATTTATACTCTCTTGCTTCGTCAAGACGCTGTCCTGCACTTACAAACGTCACCAATCCATTTAAAGCAGGAGCTTTATATAAAGGCAACTTAAATAATTCTGGCAAAACTTCATCTACATGTCTTTCGGGTTCTCCCAATTTAAAGGGTGCTATCTGTGTAGGTATCCTTATAGAAAAAGCAAATTTTTGGTTCATTAGTCTGGCTAATGTTTCCTTTTTTCCAAAAAGGTTCTTTTGATTTTTCTCTAAATCCAATAACCTTTTTTCTGTTTTTTCATATATACTTCTATATTTCGAATTGCTCTTTTGTATAATAGCATTTGCTTCTCTTCTTATTTCTGATGAAGTATTCACTTCACCTTCACCTGTTAACATAGACGTTATACCACTTACTGCCATATCTTCACAATCGTGCTTAACTTCTACAATCTTCCTACCAACATCTTTAGCATCATCACCAATTTGCCAAAATAAATCTCCCATTAAACTTGTAAATTCTTCCCCTAAGTCCCATAAATCATCAAAAAATCCCATATTCTCACTCCTTATTTCAATTTTGTATAATCTGGCATTTTCTTATCCTCAGAAATATTGATACCGTATGCAGTGCACTCATCTTTATATATTGCAACCATTCTTTCCCAATTAGATACTGGATATTTAAAATCTTTAGCTTGAGATGACAATATATTGATTAACCAAGATTTTTCATCATCAGTTAATTTTCTCATATCTTCTTCAAATTCATTTATATAACTAGGTCTATCCATGCTAACACGGGTATATATAGAGTCATCTATTAGACCGTGATATATATAAAAATAATCTTCATCACTTTCTAACTCTTTAGCAAAGCACCATATAGACTTATTTATTTTTTCGTCATAATAGATAGGTCTTCCAAAACTATGAGTATCTATAAAATTATCATCTTTTCTCACATTACTTCCTCCTCGCCTTTGTTCACTGATATTTTAAAAGACGATAATCTGGCATGGGTATATACTGTGGCAAATTACAATGAAAATTTTCCCAAACTTCTAATTGAAATTTGTATTCTTTAAGCATTTCTACCCATATATTTTCTGTGAGCATATTTACCAATTTTATTTTTTCGTCCTCTGACAATACCCAAGCATCTTTTGATGAGTCTTTACACTCAATATACATTGGTTCAAAAAATGATATCCTTGCCATTTTATTACAGTTACAAATATTATCAAAACCTCCACATGGGTATACAACAAAATATCCCATATCTGGATATTTTGTTGATGGGAATAGCTGTAAAGTCCACCCGTTTACAGCATCATTTAAAATTACTGCATCAATATCCCATTTTTCTCCTAGCATATCAGACAAACCAAATTTCTCATTCATAGTCATTTTATCTTCTCCTTATGCCTTATAACTTCTAAACAACACTTCTACAATATTTTTTGTATTTCTTATGATAGCCCTTTCTCATGCACTCCCTCCAAACATCTAGAGCCATTAAATTTATTCATCATTCTTTCCCAGAATACTTCATTTCCTTTAAAAGTTCTTTTATATTGCCTGCGTTTATCTCATCTTCTATCCTTTTCAGTTCTATTTTTTTGTCGTTCAACTCTATTGCTTTCTCACGCTTACATTCCTCTATTTCTTTATCCATGTCATGTATACGCTGTTCTGCTTCCTCTTTAAAGTTCTCTTGATAATATTTTGCATACATTTTAGCTTCTTTGATTTGCTTTTTTGCCTCTGAGATTTGTTCTTGTAACTTATCTTTCATTATTACCTCACTTCATTGTCCCCAAAAGAATTTTACAAAACTCAATAATTTCTGTATCAACATTATCTCTGCACATAATATTGCCTATGGTTCTGATAATTTCTATATTTTGTTCTGTAACAGATTGAATTTCAGCTATAGCCTTTTCTGTATCCTTTTCATACTGCGCTATAAACACCCTAGCTTGCTGTCGTACTTTTTCACGCTCTGTTTCCTGAATTTCTGCGTTGATTTTAGTATCTCTATAGCACTGAACAATACCTCCTAAAATCCCCGCTATATCCATATTTGCTAAAGTTGTCGGTAAATCCACTTTACTCACTCCCTTCCTTTTTCTTCAATTATACCTCTCTATATAGCTAATAGCAATATTTTATCAGTTTTTAATAGCCATTAGATAGTTTATTTCTCTATCCATGCGTTATAAATTGTTATTCAATGGAGGTATTTTATATGGATTTAAAAGAAATCGGATTAAGAATAAAAATTTGCAGAAAAGAGAACCATTTAACCCAAGAGAAATTTGCAGAAATGATAAATGTATCGCCTCACTATATCTATGAGATAGAGCGTGGTTCAAAAGCTATGAGCCTTTACACTTTACACAATATTGCAACTTGCCTTAATATATCCACGGATTATCTTCTTTACGGAAATATGCCTTTTAATAGCCCAAATTCAAGCAATCCTAGTTCCGACACTTTGTTCTCTTTACTAAGTGAACTTCCTGCCGAAAAAAGGGAAAATTTAGCCCATATTATTACAACACTGCTTCCATACCTAAAATAATCATAGCTTTTGCAATAATTCTATGATATGCTCACTGGTTATCTTTTTTCCTGTTTTATAATTGACAGAATTTATTGCAAAATGAACATGTAAATTATCTGTATCTTCATGTAAGCCATATATATTTTGAAATTCCTCACCTATTTTATCCGATACTTTCTTTGCTTCACTTAGCACCTTATCCTTTGTAATTTCTTTATCAGCTTCATAGCTCAAGCACATGTGAAAAATCTTTCTTCCTTCCGTTTTATTATATTTTTCTTTAATAATCTGAAATTGTTTATCTGCATTATTTATACTAACAGGATAAACCGCACAGCCCCCTGTGAATTCTGCCTTACTTTTTCTCAGTGCATAAGAAATCACATTCTGTTGAGCATCTTCGTTTGTATAACTTCCCTTCATAATTCTTACATTGTCAATAATCCTGCCCATACTTCTTCCATACCCTTTCTGAAAATCTCTTTATCTTTTTCAATGCTTAGTGCATCTTCTATTTTTTTACATTGCCTTGAAAATTCATTTAATTTGACTACTTGTATTGACTCTTTTTTCTCTTGATTTAAAAAGCCTTCTACTAGCAATTCATTCAATGTTAAACCTGTCTTTTCAGCAACTTCCCTTACCTTATTTCCCTTTAGCTTTTCGCAACGAATTGTTAATTTGTCATCTAATTTTCTTTTTTCTTTCATAATACCTTAAACCTCTCTTATTTTTTAATAATGTATAATTCTTATATATTACATATCTATCTTTTTATATCTAATATTTAAATTACTTAATCTCTTTCTTATCCTTGTAATATAGATAAATATTTAATATTTAGCAGGTAACTTCTTTGGCGTCCTTTCGAAGAACAAGAAGTTTACCGTGGTAACCTTTTATTCTATTGTTATTACATTATATTTTTTTATTTCTCTTTAAAATAGATTTATATACTAGTCGATTATTTTCATAAATTTATTTTGCTTTATAAAAACATTCTAATAAATTTAAAATCTAAAGGAGAAATAAAAAATGAATACATCTTTAACCACCATTTTAACTCCTAGTGAAGTCTGTGAAATTTTAAGAATTGGAAAGAATAGACTATACTTCTTATTACAGACTGGTATCATTAAAGGATATAGAGAAGGAAACCGCTGGAAAATCAGCGAACAGGCTGTATATGATTACATTGCTTCCCAAAGCCATTACACATAATTTTCTAACAGATTTCTAACATTTATTTTGTTGACTTCAATGTGTCTTATGGATATACTTGTAATATGATACGTAAACACCTTATAAATACAGGGTTTGAGAGTGCTTGAGAACTCTTGAGGATTTTTGGTGCATTTTAGCCAATAAAGTTCGGGACGCAGAGGTCGCGTGTTCGAATCACGTCGCTTCGATTCGTTATGAAAGGTGCCGGGAAGTCTTGTTTTATAGACTTTCCGGCGTTTTTTCTTTTTCACAGCTCCACTTGAACCCCCTCTTTTTAAGGAGTTACACAGAATCCTCTCAAAAAACGCATTGTGCAAACTATTACTTTGCACTTCTTTCACTTTTTTCTGGATTTCCTGCTCAAGTAGTTTTATAATAGTAACCAATAGTAACTCTGGGGTTACAGTAAGGAGCGTATATGAAATGTCAAAAGCAGATGAATTCAAAAAAAAATTAATGTTAGATGAAATTGTATTTTACAGCATTTGCGGAGAAGATGACCGCAAGAAAATATTAAATGAAATGAATATGTCCTTTGATGATTTTCGCCGTCTGTCTCTTCTGACAGATTATCTGGAATTAAATGCCCTGCATAAATTTATTCAGGACATGTATGAGTACAAATTCCTGGACGAAATCGAAGAACTGTGGCAGAAATGCCAGAACAATCCTGAGCTCTTATCTTCTATGATTCTGGATACAGGCACATGGCTGGACAATTTCTGGAAACAGGCCCCTAACGACACTGTGTCCTATCTTCTGCATGAAATTTTTGAAGCCGGGCTTTCCAAAGAGAAAGATACCACGTTCGATGATTTGAATTTGAATGAATATAGCTGGACATAAAACGATTTATATTTATTTAAGAAAGGAATCTGTAATGGAACAACTGCCATCCTCATTTTTATCCCGCATGGAACAAATGCTGCAGGAGGAATACCCTGCTTTTTATAAAAGTTATGAAGCACCGCGTAAATTCGGTCTGCGCGTAAACACCAACAAGATTTCCGTGGAGAAATTTCTGGAAATCTCTCCCTTTTCTCTGACCCCCATTCCCTGGGTGTCCAATGGTTTCTTTTACGGCGAAGAGGAACGGCCTTCCAGACACCCCTACTATGCCGCCGGGCTGTACTATCTTCAGGAACCAAGTGCCATGACCCCTGCAGAACGGCTGGAAATCACACCGGGGGAATATGTGCTGGACCTATGCGCCGCACCGGGGGGAAAAGCCACGGCCCTGGGCGCCAAACTGCAGGGAAAAGGCTTTCTCGTGGCTAATGATATCAGTAATTCCCGTGCAAAGGCCCTGCTGAGAAACCTGGAGCTTTTCGGCATCCGCAACTCCATGGTCACCAACGAAACACCCGGACGTCTCGCCGGATATTTCCCGGAATTTTTTGATAAAATTCTGGTAGATGCTCCTTGTTCCGGGGAAGGTATGTTCCGCAAAGACCCCGATGTTGCCAAGACCTGGGACGAAACCCGTCCGGAATTTTTCGGAAAAATCCAGAAAGACATTATTGCCAACGCCATTTCCATGCTGAAACCCGGCGGCAGGCTGCTGTACTCCACCTGTACCTTTTCCCCCGTGGAAAATGAAGGTCTGATTTCCTATGTTCTGGAACACTTTCCTGAGATGAAACTGTTGGATATTGCCCCTTATGAAGGCTTTGCCCCCGGCTATCCTTCTCTTGGAAACAACGATGAACGACTGGCAAAATGTGTCCGCATTTTCCCTCACCGCATGGATGGAGAAGGCCATTTTCTGGCTCTTATGGAAAAAGAAGGAACCCTGACTCCCTCTTCTGACAGACCAAGAACCAAACTGGACAAGATTTCCCAAAAACTTCTGGAAGATTTTTTCCAAAATGTATCCGCGCCCTATGATTTTCAGAAAATGGAAGTCCGGGGCAGCAATGTATATTATCTGCCGGATAAAGACACCTGCAGCTTAAAAGGTATTAAATTCCTGCGGAACGGACTGTTTTTAGGCGAATTAAAGAAAAATCGCTTTGAACCTTCCCAGCCCTTCGCCATGGCTCTTTCGGGAGAGGACTATGCGCACGTGATAAACCTATCTTCCTCTGATGAAAGAATCGCCCGCTATTTAAAAGGAGAAACTCTGCTTCTTTCCGAAGCAGAAACCCCGGCCCAAAACGGTTGGCAGCTGGTATGTACTGACGGTTTCCCTCTTGGATGGGGAAAGGCTGTGGGCAGCACTCTGAAAAACAAATATCCATCCGGCTGGCGTCAGATGGGATAATTCCTCTTTTCGCACGTAAAAAAAGCCCCAGACCATTTCCGGTCCCAGGGCTTTTTTGCGTTTTCCTTATTCTTCTGCTGCTTCCTCTAAAGGTTCTTCTGCAAGTACCTGTTCATATTTTTCCAGAATAATATTCTGTATTCTTTCACGTGTTGCTGAATTAATCGGATGTGCAATATCCCGATATTCTCCATCTGTGGCTTTACGGCTTGGCATAGCAATAAACAGGCCCTTCTCTCCCTCAATGACTTTAATGTCATGTACTACAAATTCCTCGTCAATGGTAATGGATACCACCGCCTTCATTTTGCCTTCCTTTGCTACGCGTCTTACTCTTACGTCTGTGATATTCATACAACCTTCCCCTTTCCTAGCCGCCTTATGCAGTCGTGCTTTTTGTCTTTTTAAAGAACATATCGTTCGTTCTTTTCTATCACTACCTTGATGCCTTCTTCCGCACTGTAATAAGAATTGGCCCGAATCGTGCCCCTGCTTTCCACAATGCAGTTTTCAATGTGTGTGTTATCGCCCAGATATACATCGTTTAAAATAATAGAGTTTTTAATCACACAGTTATTTCCTACAAAAACCTTTTTAAAGAGTACCGAATTCTCCACCTGTCCGTTGATAATACATCCGCTGGATATCAGACTATTTTTCACAGAAGCTCCCGGATTGTATTTTGCAGGAGGCAAATCGTCAATCTTGGACTGTACTCCCGGATACTGACGGAAAAAATACTCCCGGATTTCCGGCTTCAGGAAATCCATATTGGTGCGGTAATAAGATTCTACTGTAGAAATATTACTCCAGTAATTGTGAATCTTATATCCGTAAATCCTCTTAAGATTTTTATAGCGAATCAAAATATCGTTTACAAAATCGTGGCGGTCTTCCTGTCCGCATTTTTCAATCAGTTCAATGAGCTGTCTTCTGCGAATAACGTAAATACCGGTAGAAATAGTATTGGACTGTGCCACCATCGGTTTTTCGTCAAATTCTTCAATTCTGCAGTCCTCATTCATCTTCACACAGCCAAATCTTGTGGCATCATCTCCGTGCACATCGGTGCATACCACAGTAATGTCTGCTCTCTTGGCAATGTGATATTCCAGAACTTTGTTGTAATCCAGCTTGTACACGCAATCTCCGGATGCGATGACAACATAAGGTTCATGACTGTTTTTCAGAAAATCCAGATTCTGATAAATAGCATCTGCAGTCCCCTGATACCAGAAGCTATTGTCCGGTGTAATAGTCGGAGTAAAGGTGTAAAGTCCCCCCTGCTTTCTTCCAAAGTCCCACCATTTGGAAGAACTTAAATGTTCATTCAAAGACCTTGCATTGTACTGTGTCAGCACAGCTACTTTCTGAATATGGGAATTGGACATATTGCTGAGAGCAAAGTCAATGCTGCGGTAGCTGCCCGCGATAGGCATAGCCGCAATGGCTCTCTTCTGTGATAATTCTTTCATTCTGTGATTATTGCCGCCGGCAAGAATAATACCTATCGCTCTCATTCTGTCTCACCTTCCTTATTCAATGTTTCACCGCTTTCCAGAATACCTTCCGGATAATCTTCAGCAGAAGTCTTTCCTACAATCGCTGTATTTTTTCCAATTTTCACGTTGGAAGGAATGATTGTATTTTCTCCTACCGTTACCAAACCAAAAGAATACACGTTAGGTTTCAGCTTATTGGGCACTTCTTCTCCCACGCCCATAACCACATGGTCCCCTACTGTAACATTTTCGGCAATAATGGCTTTATCAATCACATTGTTTTCGCCGATAGTGGTCTGCTTCATAATAATGGAGTCCCGAATAACAGCCCCTTTCTTAATGGTGACGCCGGCGCCGATAACCGAATTATGTACCTCCCCGTAAATTTCTGTCCCCTCTCCGATGATGCTTCTTTCTACAACAGCATCTGCGGCAATATACTGTGGAGGAATAATATCACCTTTCGTATAAATTTTCCAGAACTCTTCGTACAGATTAAATTCCGGGATAATATCAATGAGTTCCATATTGGCTTCCCAGTAAGAACCGAGAGTTCCTACGTCCTTCCAATATCCATTGTATTCGTAAGCGAAAAGCCTCTGTCCTTTTTCCTTGCAGTACGGAAGAATGTGTTTTCCGAAATCGCAGCCGGACTGGTCTTTTAAAGCAATCAGCGCCTCTTTCAGCACCGGCCAGCTAAAGATGTAAATCCCCATAGAAGCCAGGTTGCTCTTGGGCTCTGCAGGTTTTTCCTCAAACTCTGTAATTCTTCCGGTTTCATCAGTAATAGCCAGTCCAAAGCGAGATGCTTCTTCCCATGGCACCGGCATACAGGCTACGGTAACATCTGCTTTATTTGCCTTGTGGAAATCCAGCATCACCTCGTAGTCCATCTTATAAATATGGTCGCCGCCCAGAATCAGCACATAATCCGGATTAAAATTTTCCATGTATGCCAGGTTCTGGTAAATAGCATTGGCCGTACCGGTATACCACTCGGTATTTGTTTTCTTCTCATATGGGGGCAGAATGGAAACCCCTCCCACATTTCTGTCCAAATCCCAGGGAATTCCAATTCCGATATGGGTATTCAGACGCAGCGGCTGATACTGTGTCAGCACACCTACGGTATCCACTCCTGAATTAATGCAATTACTGAGTGGAAAATCTATAATCCTATACTTTCCACCAAATGTCACGGCCGGTTTGGCAACTTTTGCAGTCAAAACGCCTAATCTGCTGCCTTGTCCGCCTGCCAGCAACATTGCAATCATCTCTTTCTTTATCATGCAATCACCTCTTGTATATTCTATGGTTCTTTCATTATAACATACCCCCTGGCAAAAGTGAACAATTTTAACAATTTTTTTTCGACATTTTACTTCTTTTTGTAACATTTTACCTGCTTTTAACCATACAAAAGAAAGGGGTTTCCAACTTGGGGAAAAGTGGGTATAATTTACTATAACTATAATAATAGAAAAAGAAGGGATTCTGTATTATGTATCAGATTGATTTTCATAAACCCATTCATATTCACTTTATCGGTATCGGCGGTATCAGTATGAGCGGACTGGCGGAAATACTTCTGGGTGAAGATTTCCCAATTTCCGGTTCCGATTCCAAAGAATCCGATTTGACAAAACACCTGGAAGCCAAAGGCGCCAGAGTTTATATTGGGCAGAGAGCTTCTAATATTAAGGAAGATGTGGACCTGGTGGTTTACACTGCGGCCATTCACCCGGACAATCCGGAATTTGCCTGCGCAAAAGAAAAAAACATTCCCATGCTCACCCGTGCAGACCTGCTTGGACAGATTATGAAAAACTATGAACTCCCCATTGCGGTTTCCGGAACCCATGGCAAAACCACCACAACTTCCATGATTTCCCACGTTCTTCTGGAAGCGGACGCTGACCCTACCATTTCCGTAGGCGGTATTTTACCTGCTATCCACGGCAACATCCGGGTAGGCGAATCCGAAACCTTTATTACGGAAGCCTGTGAGTATACCAACAGCTTTTTAAGCTTTTTCCCAAAAATCAGCATCATTCTGAATATTGATGCGGATCATCTGGACTTTTTCAAGGATTTAGATGACATCCGCCATTCTTTCCGTCTCTTTGCAGAAAAACTCCCTGCAGACGGAACACTGATTATCAACGGCGATATTCCGGATTTTGAAGAAATCACCAGAGGGCTTCCCTGCGAAATCATTACTTATGGACTAAATGCTCCCGCAGAATACAAAGCAGAGAATATCGTCTTTGACGAGTTTGCCCATCCGTCCTTTGACTGCACCAGAAACGGACAGTTCATCGGACATTTCACCCTGGCTGTGCCGGGTATTCACAATGTATCCAACGCACTCTCTGCCATTGCGCTTGGTATCAAGACCGGCATGGATACTGAAACCATTCAGAAAGGTCTGCTGCACTTTACGGGCACAGACCGCCGTTTCCAGTACAAGGGAAAAGTAGGCGGTGTCACTGTAATCGATGACTATGCCCACCACCCCACGGAGATTGCCGCCACACTGAAAACTGCCGCAAAATATCCGCACAAAACTACCTGGTGCGTATTTCAGCCTCATACCTACACCCGTACCAAAGCCCTGCTGCCGGAATTTGCCGAAGCTCTGGCTCTGGCAGATAAAGTTGTCCTGGCAGACATCTATGCGGCGAGAGAAACGGATACCCTGGGAATTTCCTCCAGGGATTTGCGGGATTTGATTGCCGAAAAAGGAGTGGATGCTTATTATTTTTCCACTTTTGATGAAATCGAAGAATTTTTATTAAAAAATTGTATCCACGGCGATGTGTTGATAACTATGGGGGCCGGAGATGTGTATAAAATAGGCGAAAACCTCCTTGGTATGTAAACTTATCCACATTATCCACCAATTCATCCACATGTTCTTATCCACGAACATGTGGATTTTTTTGTGCATTCTATAGTTGACATAATCCGACGACATTTGTGTTAAAAATATGTTAAAATCCCTATAATTTCGACAATTTCAGGTTTCCCATAAAAAACCATCCACTTTTTTATCCACATTATCCACATTTCCCACATACTTCTCCAAAATACGTGGTTTTTCGATGTCGCAAAAAAACCTTGTTCTCTTTTTAAAAATTGTGTGCTATACTGAAACTGATTCATTATGAACAAAATTCTGATGTAAAGGAAGTTCGACATGGGACAGTTTGAAGTTTACACCCCCTTTCCCGGGGACTATACGTTTATATCCAACGTTTTTCTGGATTTCTACATGCCTTCAGCCAACGGCGAATTTGTAAAAATCTACCTTTATCTGCTGAGACACGCATCCCAGACCAAAACACTTCTGGATTTTACGTCTGTTGCAGACGCTTTAAACTGTACAGAAGCTGACATTCAAAGAGCGCTGCGGTACTGGGAAAAAGCCGGGGTTCTGGACCTTGCCAAAGACAGCCGGGGAAATCTGACGGGTATTGTCTTTGTTCCTCTTAAAGCCGCTGCCCCGCAGATGCAGGAAGCCGCAGTTTCTGCCGCTTCATCTGATTCGGGAAATCTTTCTCTGGACAAAATACAGGAATTAAAAAACAAAGATGAAGTACGGCAAATCCTGTTCATTGCAGAACAGTATCTTGGGAAAACGCTTTCCCCCACAGATATGGAAACCCTTTTATATCTTTATGACGAAGTACATCTTTGTGCCGACCTGATGGAATACCTTCTGGAATACTGTGTATCCAAGGGCAGCACCAGCATGGCGTACATAAAGAAGGTGGGACTGGCCTGGGCGGAACAGGGCATCACTACGGTAAATCAGGCCAAAGAAGAAACGAACCTTTACAATCGAAATTATTTTACTATATTGAGAGCTTTCGGCATTAAAAACCGCAATCCCCTGGATAAGGAAATTCAGTACATGAATCTGTGGCTGAACCAGTACGGTTTTACCCTGGAAATTATTTCCGAAGCCTGCAGCCGCACGGTTCTGGCTACGGGAAAAGCCAGCTTCTCCTACGCAGACAGCATTCTGGAAAGCTGGCTTAAGCAGGGCGTACATCATTTATCAGACATTGATTCCCTGGATTTGAATTTTCAGCAGAAAAAATCCGCCAAAGCAAAAGCGGCTGCACCAAAGCCCAAAGCTCCCGCTTCCAAAAACAGATTCAACAATTTCCAGCAGAGAAATTACAACAACATGGCAGAACTGGAAACACAGCTTCTGGGCAAATAAGCACCAGGTAAGGAGATTTTACTGTGTCACTGAAAAATTTTCAATACGACGCGCTCATGCGTAATTACAACCAAAAACAGCTTCTGCAGAAACACCAACAGGATGAGAGAATCCGCCGGGCAGAAGAACAGCTTCCCCGCCTTAGGGAAATCCGCAGGGAAATTGCCGGACTTGGACTTTTAAAGGCACGTCTTCTTCTGGGTGCCCAAAAAGGGGACGACTTTGACCTGGCAGAAAAAATACAGGCTCTTTCTCTGGAAAAAGCAGAAATTCTCCGGGCAAATGGATATCCTGCCGATTATCTGGATTTGCATTATGACTGTCCTCTGTGTAAAGATACCGGCTATATCGGGAACGAAAAGTGTACCTGTTTCCGGAAAGCCGCTGTGGATTTGCTGTATACCCAGTCCAATATCCGGGACATACTGGATACTGAGAACTTTGCCCATTTTTCTTTTGATTACTACTCTTCCGAAATCACAGACCCTGCAACCGGCATTACCTCACTGGAATCTGCCCGGAATGCCTATGACAAAGCCTGGGACTTGATTGAAAAGTTCCGGGAAGAGGCAGGAAACCTGTTTATATATGGAGAAACCGGGGTAGGAAAAACTTATCTCACACACTGTATTGCCAAAGAATTGCTGGACAGGTCTTTCTTTGTGCTGTACTTTACTTCTTTTGATTTATTTGATTTACTGTCCAAAAATGCCTTTGAAAAGGATTCTGAATCCGCAGATATGGCAGCCTTTGTCTACGACTGTGATTTGCTCATCATTGATGATCTGGGTACAGAACTCACAAACAGCTTTGTTTCTTCCCAATTGTTCTGCTGCATCAATGAGCGAATTATGAATAAAAAATCAACTATCATCTCCACCAACCTGACTCTGGCCGATTTTATGGAAGCCTATTCCGAAAGAACCTTTTCCAGAGTTACCAGCAATTACACCATGCTGAAATTAGTTGGAAATGATATACGAATCCAAAAAAAACTTTTAGGAGGAAAATGAACATGTCACCAAAAACTGCAACACCTTTAGATTCCCTTCCCGTAGGACGCCTGGGTATTATCCCTTTAAAAAGCTGTGAAAAGCTGGGGAACAAAGTCAATGACTACATCGTAAAATGGCGAAAAGACCGGGACCATCAGGAAAAAAATAACCTGACTTTTGAAGGTTATGAGAGGGATTCCTACCTCATCAGCGCCAAGGCTCCCCGCTTCGGCTCCGGCGAGGCAAAAGGAGTTCTGCAGGAATCTGTCCGCGGTGATGACCTGTATCTCATGGTGGATGTGTGCAACTACTCTCTCACTTATTCTCTGTGCGGAGAAGTTAACCATATGTCCCCGGATGACCATTTCCAGGATTTAAAGAGAATCATCGCTGCTGTAGGAGGCAAGGCCCGCAGAGTGAACGTAATTATGCCGTTTCTCTATGAAAGCCGCCAGCACAAGAGAACAGGAAGAGAATCCCTGGACTGTGCCCTGGCTCTGCAGGAACTGACGGACATGGGTGTGGACAACATCATTACATTTGACGCTCACGACCCCCGTGTACAGAATGCCATTCCGCTTCAAGGATTTGAAACTGTTCAGCCGGCTTATCAATTTGTCAAAGGACTGTTCCGTGCAGAACCGGATTTGCAGGTAGACAGCGACCATTTAATGATTATCAGCCCGGACGCAGGAGGTACCGGACGCGCCATTTATCTGGCCAATGTACTTGGTGTGGATATGGGTATGTTCTACAAACGCCGTGACTATTCCACCATTATTGACGGAAGAAACCCCATTGTAGCTCACGAATTTCTGGGAGCCGATGTTTCCGGCAAAGATATGATTATCATTGACGACATGATTTCTTCCGGTGACAGTATGCTGGAGGTTGCCGCCCTTTTAAAGGAAAAAGGTGCAGGCAAAATCTTCATGTGTTCCACCTTTGGCTTATTCACTAACGGTCTCGAGCGTTTTGACAAAGCATATGAAAATGGTGTATTTGACCGCCTGCTCACTACCAACCTGGTATATCAGACAGAGGAACTGCTGCAGAAACCATATTATGTAAACTGCGATATGAGTAAATACATTGCTCTCATCATTGATACCCTGAACCATGACGGTTCCATCAGCAAACTTTTAAATCCTGTAGAACGTATCAATAAACTGCTTCAGAAGCACAACCGTGCACAGGGAAAAGAATAATTTACCAGTTTTTTCTTCGTTTTTTTTGATTCTCTATGCAGCATTTGTTTACCAAACCACTTTCGACATCACGCTGGTAACCATTATAGTGCTGATTGCATGTTTGGTGCCATTCCTGCCTGTCCTGTGGAATTATATCAAAATTAAACTTGAGGAATACGAAGAGCAGCATTCCCATCCTTATCACAGAGGTTAAGCATAATCAATGGATACACAATCACGACCACCGGCTTAGCCGGTGGTTTGCACTGCCCCTATAAGGGGCTATTACCCGCTTGCGCCCGGAAGACGCACCGAAAGCCTGCCAGCCGCACCACATTCACAGCTGGTGCTGTCTCTTTAACGATTAGTAAATCGTGAAGCGGAAACTTCCTTTTTCTTGATTTTTTCTATATAGTTGCTCTGTTTCTACTGAAATGGCAGCTTTTTCGTAAAAAATCCATACTTTATTAATACAGTCCAAAAGCGGAGTTTTAAAAAATTTTGGATTTTCTAAATTTATGCACTCTTCAAAGGAAATAAATGTGTTCCTGTTTTCCCTTTTTGTATCTTGTTATGAAGTTTGTTTACATTTTTTGCCATTTCAAGCAAAACACTTTTGGAAAGAACATTCGATGTGCCACGACTCAAATATCTGCGAAACTGCATATCCTGTTTCATCTCACCAAAAGCTTCCTCTTCCTGGATGCTTCTGTTGATTCTGAGAAGACTTTGTTTCGTTCTTCTATTGGTATTTTACAGTTGTTCCCTTTGATACATTCTTTCTTGTAAGGGCAATCTTTACATTCCTCACATTGATAAATATTTTTTTCACTGACATATCCGGTTTTAGATTTAGAATGAATTGGAAGAACCTTAACAAAACCTTAAAATACTGCCTTATATATATCAAGTACCTGTTCCTCTGTGAGAGGAATATAGTTATTCTTCAGAAGACGCTGCTGGGTTTTGATTACGCCGCTGGCGAATCCCGGAAGGTCACTTTCTTTGACACCGAAGTTTTTAAGGGGTTCACTCTTTAAGACTTCGTCCATAAGTTCATATAATACCTCAAGAGCCTCATCTGCATTACAGCCGAGGGTTTCGGCTATTATTGCTTCAAGATCATTAATTCTGCCTACTGGCTGGAGTTCTTTGTATTTCTTCATTACAGGTGCAAACATTAACTGGTTTGACTGTCCATGTGGAATATGGTATACGGAGCCTAATGGGTATGCACATGCATGGACTGCTGCACAGCCTGCATAACCGAAACCAAGTCCCGCCCAGTTAGAGGCTTTAAGGAAATCCGCCGCAAACTCTTTCCATGCTTCACCTCCGCCATTATCTACAGCCTTTTTCCAGCATGAAATAATAGTCTTTAATGCCTCTGTTGAAAATATTCTTGATATACTGCATCCGTTAGGACTTAAAAATGATTCAACACTGTGTACCATTGCATCAATTGATGATGTCGCAAATATCTTATATGGCAATGAATCAAGCATATTCGTTATCATAACTGCTTTATCTGGAAGCATTGCATCAATGGCCAGTCCCATCTTGACACCTTTACTTACACGGTTAACAACGGAAATATTCGTTACTTCACTGCCAGTACCACATGTTGTAGGTATTGCCACAAGCTGATGATGCTTTTTAAGCTCTGCCGCATTATCATACAGATCATCCACATTATATTCAGGTTTAGCCACAGCAATTAATTTCGCAATATCAATAACAGTTCCGCCACCTATAGCAATAATTCTTCCAAATTTCTTATTCCTGCACACATCAAGAATAGCATCAACTTCACTGTCAACAGGTTCACCCTTGCTGTATCTGTCCCTGAACAGTGTCTGCACCTCAACTCCTAATGGCTTCACATAATCATTATATGTATGCTCACCACAAAACACTAAATCATCCGATCCTAACCCGGCCTCTTTCACGAACTGTTCAAATGTATCAAATTCCTCAACTTCTGTTTTAATAAAAAAGCCTTTCATCGTATATTAAGCCTCCTTCCTGACTTCATCATCACTAATAGCATATTTGCGCTCTACAAGGTCTATAATGAAATCTGCTGTCTGTCTCCATCCAAGAAGGCTGCTGTTAAGAAGGATATCCCTTGTATGCCTGTCGCCACGCTTCTTGCCTGTAATATATTCGTGCCTTGCGTGCTGTGCCTTTTCAACAGACTCCCATTCTTCTCTTGCCTTACGTTCATTAATACCTTTCTCTTTCATAACTGCAGCTATCTCATCTTCTTCTGGTGCATATAGGAATACATTTAATACATCATTTCTGTCTCTGAGAATGTAGTCACTGCTTCGGCCGACAATAACACATGATGACTTCTCGGCAAAATCATGAATTGTCTGGAACTGTGCATCAATTACACGGTTTGAAAGGTTGGCATAACGTACACCATAAGATGTATCAAATCCATATCTGACACCAATCTTTGTATCAGCTTCCTCAACAAGTCCCTTGTCAACGCCAATCTGCTCTACGACCTTATCTACAAGGTCCCTGTTATAATACTCTATTCCAAAATAATCTGCAACCATCTTGGCAATCTCCGGTCCACCACTTCCGTACTCACAACCAACTGTGACAACAAAATGCTTTCCTTCGTATTTCTTATTAATCGCAGCTATATGAGAAGCTTCATTCTCTGTCACATCGCTCTTATCTTCATCAACTATGAAGATGTCACGTCCAAATTCTGCGCCATATTTTCTCTTAGAATAGAAGTAGAAGAACACTCCTAACACAAGCCATGTTCCTACAACTACCCATTCCTGCCATATAAGTGCTGCTGAAAATGATGCCGGAATAATGTATAAGAGTGTCATAAATCCAGCCATGGCAACCGCCATAACACCTACAAATTTACCAGCCTTTACCTTGTATGGACGCTCCATATCCGGTTTTCTCTTTCTCAATATACAGAATGATATTGAGACAAACATATATGCAATAACACATCCAAATGAAGCTGCATCAACAAGCCATACAAGAACACCTCTTCCGAAGAATGGAGCTATACAGCATGCAATACCGCAAAGGATAATGGCTGCTTCTGGTGTCTTATTCTTTCCAAGTTTACCAAATACCTTAGGTATCATCAGAGATTCACCCATTGAATATAAAGCCCTGCTTCCACCCATAAGGAACGAATTCCATGATGTTATAATTCCGCATAAACCGCCAATGATAAGCACCTTACCCATTAACGGAGAATGGAAAGCTATCTCAATGGCCTGAACTGATACAAGCCCATTCTGTGATGACATTTCCTGTACAATTGCACTCTGTGGCATAATGTAGCAGACTGCAAATATTATGAGAAGATACCATGCAACAGCAAGGAATATGGATAACAGCATGATTTTGCCAATTTTTTTATAAGGTACAGTAATCTCTTCTGCTGCCTGTGGTATAACATCAAATCCTATGAATAAGAATGGTGTCATGCAGGCAACCTTAAACACGCTTCCAAGTGTGCTTCCAGTTGAAGACTCCCACATCTGTCCTGTTATATTAGAGCCGTCACCATTAACAGCAGAACCAACTACAAGAAGTATTCCTGCAATTGCAATAATTGCTGTAAGTATTGTCTGCAGCATGGCTGCTGTCTTAGCACCTTTGATATTGATAATTGTGATAAGAATGGCAACACCAACACCTAATATAATAGTTGTGAGATATATGTCTTTGCCTGCTATTGAATACAGGTAAACCTGATTAAAATCAGGAAACAGATATGTGATTACTGTAGGAAGTGCTGTTGCTTCAAATGCTGATGTAGCAACATATCCTAATATAATCATCCATGTACATATAAATGAGCCTGTAGGTCCCATTGCCCTGTAGCTGAACACATGCTCACCGCCACACTGAGGCATTGCAGATGTAAGCTCTGCATATGTAAGACCTACGAAGAACACCATTACTCCACCTATAAGCATCGCAATAATCGAACCCATAAAACCGGCTGTTGTAATCCAGTCTCCTGAGTTAATGACCCAGCCCCAGCCAATCATTGCGCCAAATGCGATAACGAGTATGTCCCACGCACCCATTACCTTATCAAACTTTGATTTCTGTTCCATAGACATCTCCTCCAATTATAGTTATTTTAAAGAATGTCAGGATAGACGGATATCGGTTATCCATCTGCCCTGACACCTTTGTCTTTATATATTCATCTAAGCTTCAAGTGCTTCTTTAACAGCCTCCTCGAATATCTCAAGGCCTCTCTCCATCTGCTCATCTGTCATTGTAAGCGGAGCTAAGAAGCGGATTGTGTTGCTTGCTGTACCGCAGCTCTCAAGGAGAAGACCTTTCTGCATAGCAGTTTTAACAATACTGGCAACAAGCTTAGTTGCTGGCTCTTTAGTCTCTGGATCTGTTACGAACTCTATACCAATCATGGCACCAAGACCTCTTATATCGCCAATAACCGGATACTTCTTCTGGAGTTCCTTATATCTTGCTGTGACAACCTCGCCGATATGTCTTGCCTTAGCTGCATAATCATCTCTTTGCATTACATCCATAATTGCTAACGCAGAAGCACAAGCAAGTGGGTTACCACAGAATGTACCACCGATTGTTCCGGCTGGAGCTGCATCCATAACCTCTGCTCTTGCTGTGATTGCTGATATTGGAAGACCACCGCCAAGAGACTTTGCTGTTGTGATGATATCAGGAGCTGCACCTGCTTCTTTCCAGTACTCAGAAGCATAATACTTACCAGTTCTGCAGTTACCACACTGAACCTCATCTGCTATCATAAGAATGCCATTGTCATCACAGATTTTACGAACTGCCTTAACCCATTCAATTGGTGCTGGAATAAATCCGCCCTCGCCCTGAAGTGGCTCTAAAATCATGCAGGCAATCTCACTTGCCGGAGCACCCTCATCAAATACTCTGTTCAACTCATCAATATAGTACTGAATTGCCTCAGTTTCTGTATATCCCTTAGGCGCTCTGTAAAGGTATGGATAAGGAGCACGATAAATTCCTGCTGGAAATGGTCCCATGCCTACTGCATATATCTTCTTGGCTGTAAGTGCCATTGTAAGATTAGTTCTTCCGTGGAATGCACCTGTGAAGCAGATAACACCATTTCTCTTAGTGTAAGCCTTTGCAATCTTGATTGCGTTCTCATCACACTCAGCACCTGAGTTAGCGAAATATGTTTTCTTAACATCACCTTTACATGGAATAATCTTATTTAATCTCTCTGCAAGTGTTACATAGCCATCATGTACATATACATTGAAGATTGTGTGGAAATATTTCTCAGCCTGTTCCTTAACTGCCTCTATAACCTCTGGATTAGAATAACCTATGTTAAGAACACCTACGCCGCCGACCCAGTCAAGAATCTTGTTGCCATCAAGATCCTCAAACATTGCGCCTACGCCCTGCTTAATACATATTGGATATGTCTTGCCACATAATGCCTGTGGAATTGCTGCATCTCTTCTGTCAAGAAGTGCTTTTGACTTTGGTCCTGGAACCTGCTTAGTTATAATCTCTGGTAAAGTACAGTTTACAAGGGACTACACAGGGTAGGTATCTGACGGGAGGGGTGCCGCCAGTCAGATTTTCCATGTGATGTTCAAGCTGTCGCTTGTGGCGGCTATGGTGGGGATCATCAAATCCACCACACGCCGCTTGTCATCAAAAGATACATTCTCCCAGGTATCGAGGTAGCCGGAAATCTGGCTGACCTGTTCCGGGCTGATGGCCTCCACAGTCAACTCCGCTATCCTTGCCAGAAGTTCCTGCTTGCGCCCGTCCAGTTCCGCTATCTTCACATTCACATAGGAGAACAGGACATTGTTTGCCCCCGTCAGACTGTCCACCAGCTTTTCAATCTCGCTGTCTACATGGGCAAGTTCCACTTGCAGGGCGGTGATTTTCGGGTTTGCCTTTGCCGCTTTCTTTTTTCCTGTCAGCGTCTTGTAGCTTGCCAGCTTCTTTACCATCTGCTGATAAACAACCGCTTCCAGTTCCGAAGTGATGATTTTCCCACAGCCAGGACAGCTTTTATTGTCCAGCCGTTTCGTGCAGCGGAGATACTGTTTGCCGGAGGGATTGTAGATACTCATAAGAGCATACCCGCAATTCCCGCACTTGATTTTTCCTGCCAGCCATGTGTGGGTGGCTTTCCGGGCAGACTGGATTTTCATGTTGTTCATCAGCTTCTTGCGGC
>ULZI01009474.1_pt1 | contig 109622 bp, 142 predicted proteins | sample 1962991 | NCBI WGS metagenome assembly ULZI01 (sample SAMEA4835886, study PRJEB28245) | human gut metagenome | biome: gut microbiome; material: fecal sample | place: Denmark | collected 2008 | reverse complement strand
AGGAAATTTCAAAATTTCCACTATAATACATTATCCCTATGATAACCGGAGAAATCAAGCGGTTTTTAAGAGATGACGGCATGGTAAAAGTCAGCCGGTCTTTAAAGGAAACTGCGGCTAAAGCCTACACGGTCCGGGAAGAACTTTTCCTCAAGGAGGGGAAAGAGCCCCGGATGGAAGAAATTGCCCGGGAACTTGGAATCACCAGAGAGGAGCTGGTACTGGCCATGGACTCTCAGGGACAGGTGGAATCTCTGCAGAAAACCATTTACCAAAGCGATGGAAATGAAATTTCGCTGGAGGACAAGCTGCCTTTGGAGGAAAACCAGCAGGAAATGGTGGTGAACCGTATGTTTTTAGAACAGGCCCTTGGAACTTTGGACCGCAAAGAGCGAGAATTGATTTACCTGCGCTTCTTTCAGGACAGAACCCAGAGCAGCATTGCGCAGCAGATGGGAATGTCTCAGGTACAGGTTTCCCGCATGGAGAAAAAAATTTTAAACAGACTGCGGGCAAATCTCTAGGCACAAAAAGGCATATTTTACGGAAAATCAGCCATACTAATCTCCAAAGTAAAAGCAAGGAGGCTGTCAGATGAGTGAAATTTTATATATACAGACAGAGAAAAATGTAGAAGTCTATCAGCCGGAGGTGTATCTGCAGGATGTGGCCAAGCTGGCCTGCGGGGATTCTAAAGTGTTAAACCGCAACAAAATCCGCAAAGTGTTTTCCATTCCCGATGAAAAGCCGGGGCGGTATGTGATTTCCGCAGCAGACCTGGTCTGCGCAGTGGCAAAAGCGGAACCAAACGTAGACGTGACTCATATTGGAGAAGCGGATTTTATTGTAACTTATGAGGGGGAAAATCAACCCAGAAAGTGGATAAGCTGGCTGAAAACAGTTCTGGTATGTGTATTGACCTTCTTTGGAGGCGCTTTTTCCATTATGACCTTTAATACAGATGTAAATATGTCTGGTTTGTTTTTTCAGCTTTACCGTCAGTTTACCGGGGAAATTTCCACGGGTCATACCATTTTGGAATTCTGCTATTCCGTGGGTATCGGTATTGGGGTAGTGTTCTTTTTCAACCACTTCGGACACAGAAAGCTGACCCAGGACCCAACCCCCATGGAGGTGCAGATGCGGGTATACGAAGATGATGTAAACCGTACCCTCATAGCGGTAAAAAACAGAGGAGGAAAACTGTGATGTGGCCCGGTGAAGCTGTGGCGGCAGCAGCGGCTTTCTGCGGCGGCGCTGTGGTAGCTACCGCGCTCGCCGCTTTTATTATTGAGCTGGGTATCATCCCCCGTTTTGCAGGAATCACCCATACAGCCAATCACATCCTTTTGTACGAAACCTGCCTTATGCTGGGCAGTTTTTTGGGAAATCTGGTATCCGTCTATGAGTTTTCGCTGCCTTTTGGTAAGATTTTTCTGGGAATTATGGCGCTGTGCTTTGGCATTTTTTTGGGAAGCTGGATTATTGCGCTGGGCGAAGTGGTCAATGTCTTTGCCATTATGTCCCGCCGCCTGGGTCTGAAAAAAGGAACGGCTCTCATTATCCTGTCCATAGCCCTGGGAAAGATTTTGGGAAGTCTTCTGCAGTTTTTTCTCTGGAAATAACCAGGGAAAACAAACTGGAATAAAAATCGAAAACCCGCACACACTAACTCAGAGTGGGAAAGCGTTCGTTTTCTAAGGACACAGTTCCTCTCTCAAAATACAAAAAGGAGGTATCCTCTCATGCCAACACCACAAAGTGAAGAGCAAAAGAGAAAAGCCAAGGAATACGAAGCATACGTAAAGAAAAAAACACCTACCCACAGCCTGCTTCTGAATATGGCAGGAGCCTTTATCATGGGTGGACTGATTTGTGTGGCAGGACAGGTGATTTTAAATATCTGCAAAAACATGGGGATGAACCAGGAAATAAGCGGTGCATGGACTTCGCTGCTTTTGGTACTGGCCAGTGTCCTGCTTACCGGATTCGGCATATATCCCAAGCTGGCAAAATGGGGTGGAGCCGGAACTTTAGTGCCCATTACCGGATTTGCAAATTCCGTAGCAGCTCCGGCTATTGAATACCAGAAGGAAGGACAGGTTTTTGGCATCGGCTGTAAAATTTTTACCATAGCCGGCCCGGTGATTCTCTATGGGATTTTAACCTCATTCTTTCTGGGACTGATTTATTACTTTCTGCATATGTGGGGGATTGTGTAATGGAACAGATGATAGGGAAACAAAGCATACAGTTTGAACGGGCCGTGCATATTTTAAGCGCAGCCTCTATTGTAGGAAAAAAAGAGGGGGACGGTCCTCTGGGGAAGTGTTTTGACCGGATAGGAGAAGCGGACGGACTTTTTGGCCGCAAATCCTGGGAGGAGGCAGAAAGCTTTCTTCAAAAAGAAGCGGTTTCCATGGCGATTGAAAAGGCGGGGATTGAGAAGTGGCAGCTGCGGATGATTTTTGCTGGAGATTTACTGGCGCAGACCATTGCCTCCTCTTTCGGTATTATGGGATTTCATACTCCGGTATACGGTCTGTATGGAGCATGCTCAACTATGGGAGAGGGACTTTCTCTGGCGTCCATGGCTGTGGCAGGAGGATATGGAGAATATGTGGCAGCAGTCACGTCCAGTCATTTTGCCAGTGCAGAGAAGGAATTCCGTTTTCCCCTGGGATACGGAAGCCAAAGACCTCTTTCTGCTACTTGGACGGTGACGGGAAGTGGGGCCTGCATTTTGGGAACAAAGGGCGGAAAGGCAAGGATTACGGGAATCACCACAGGAAAAATTGTGGACTTTGGTCTGAAGGATTCCATGAATATGGGAGCCTGTATGGCGCCTGCAGCCTGTGATTCCATTTATCAGAATCTCATGGATTTTAACCGGCTTCCAGAAGATTACGACCGGATTATCACCGGGGATTTGGGACAGGTGGGGCAGAGAATTCTGTTTGACTTGCTGAAAGAAAAAGGATTTGATATTGAGAAACAGCATATGGACTGCGGCATAGAAATTTTCGACGCGGATACCCAGGATACCCATGCCGGGGGCAGCGGCTGCGGCTGTGCAGCCGTTACTCTGGCCGGCTATATTCTGCCCAAGGTGGAAAAGGGGGAATGGAAGCGGGTGCTTTTTGTTCCTACGGGAGCGTTGCTCTCCAAGGTCAGCTACAACGAGGGAAAAAGCGTGCCGGGCATTGCCCAGGCTGTTGTGATAGAACATTGTTGAGGAGAAGAGAAGATGGATTATGTAAATGCATTCTGGGTAGGCGGGCTGATTTGCGCTCTGGTACAGATTCTTCTGGAAAAGACAAAGCTGCTGCCGGGAAGAATTATGGTGCTTCTGGTATGTGCCGGAGCAGTGCTTGGGAGTGTGGGGTTGTACGACAAGCTGATTTCTTTTGCAGGAGCCGGAGCCAGTGTTCCTTTGCTGGGTTTTGGCAATACTTTATTTAAAGGGGTGAAGAAGGCTGTGCTGGAACACGGTTTTCTGGGACTTTTCATGGGAGGATTTACCGCCAGTGCAGTGGGAATTTCTGCAGCTTTGATTTTCGGATACGTCGCAAGCATTCTCTTCCGTCCGAAGATGAAGAATTAAGGTAAAGACGGGAAGCGTAAAAAGTAAAATTGTACGAAGAGAAAATGAAAATACGGAGAAAAAAGTAAGTTAGCTAACTAGTTTTCTGAAATGGATAAAAAGATATGGTGGAAATGTATATTAAAACGAAAAAAAGAGGAAAAAACTAAACAAAGTTAACAGAAGCACTTTCGTGTGCTACAATAACAGCAATTTAGGAGTATCTGCGACGCAGCAGGTGCGAATGGATTAATCTAAGAGCGTTGGAGTGTCTTGGTTTTTCGTATTGATTGGATGCGAAGGGAAAACCAGGCACTTTTTTCGTTTCAGAAAGGAGGATTACATTGGGAGAGTTTGTTTTAAAGACCCGGATTTTCATGGGGAAAGACGGGCTGGACGAAATTCTGCAGGGTGTCAGCCGGGCGTTTATTGTAACGGACAGGTTTATGCATGAAAGCGGGAAAGTCAGTTATCTGACAGAACCGCTGGAAGCAAGGAAGATTGCATATCAGATATTTTCTGAAGTAAAGCCTGACCCGGACATTGCTACGGTTACCAAAGGCATTGGAAAAATGCTGGAATTTCAGCCACAGGTTTTATTTGCACTGGGAGGCGGTTCGCCCATTGACGCGGCGAAAGCCATGAACTGGCTGTCCGTACAGGGCGGTCTGGACAAGAAGAGAATCTTCGTTGCCATTCCTACCACAAGCGGCACCGGTTCTGAGGTCAGCCGGTTCTCGGTTATCAGCGACCCGGAGCAGTCGGCGAAATATCCGCTGGTATCCGATGAACTGCTTCCTGACGCAGCGATTCTGGACGCTGAACTGGTACGTTCTGTTCCGCCGGCCGTTACGGCAGACACAGGAATTGACGTACTGACACACGCCGTGGAAGCCTTTGTATCCACAGGGGCCAATGATTTTACCGACGCTGCGGCTGAGAAAGCGATGAAGCTGGTCAGAAGCAATTTGATGAAGGTCTACAAAAATCCTGACGATTTGCAGGCAAGACAGGAGATGCACCACGCATCCTGCCTGGCGGGACTTGCATTCAGCAACGCGGGACTGGGACTGAATCATGGAATGGCCCATACCCTGGGCGCGCATTTCCATATTCCCCATGGACGGGCAAACGGTATTTTACTTCCCTATGTGATGGCATTTAACGCAGGCTGCCACGAGCAGCTGACGCCAGTGGCGGCGCGTTATGCCAGAATTGCCAGAGTGCTGAGGCTGGACGGACCGAGTATCCGCCAGAGTGCTTTCAGCGTTGTTCGTACCACAAAGCAGTATATGAAACAACTGCATATTCCTGACAGTATTGAAGCAGCGGGGGTTTCCAGGGAGGACTTTGACGCAGTGCTGGATGAGATGGTGGAAGCCGCTTATCAGGACGCCTGCACAAAGACGAATCCAAGAGCATGCTCAAAGGAAGATATTCGGGGCGTATTTTTAAGAGCCTATACGGGACGGCTGATTTAAGGGGAGGCAGACAGTCATGTATGAAGAAAAAAAAGAGAGAATTATACAGGAATTTGTTCCGGGCAAGCAGGTGACGCTGGCCCATGTGATTCCCCACCCTGTAGAAGCGCTGTATGGGAAAATGGGACTGATTGATGCAGAAGGCGCCATTGGGATTTTTACCATTACCCCCAGTGAAGCCGCCATCATCGCAGCAGATGTGGCAAGCAAGGCCGCAGACGTAAAAATCGGTTTTGTAGACCGTTTTAACGGATCCCTGATTATTACCGGAGACGTAGCAGGAGTGGAAGCCGCACTGCACGATGTCATGAGTGTGCTCTGTGATGCCATGGGATTTGCGCCTGCACCGATTACAAGGTCCTGACAGCAGGAAAAGGCAGGAGAGAAAGATGGATAGGAAACAAAAAAGGGTGATTCTCATCGGACGGTCCATGGCCGGGAAGACAACCCTGTGCCAGTACATAAACAATGAGGATTTGAAATACCATAAAACCCAGACCATTCAGGTGGTCAATGGAACTATGATTGATACACCCGGCGAATATCTGGAACGAACTTATTTAAGAGGCGCTCTTACCGTTACGGCCACAGATGCGGATTTGATTATTCTGGTTCAGCAGGCGGATGAGGAAGGCACCATGTTTCCTCCCGGATATTCCAGCACCTTTGCGAAACCCTGTATCGGAGTTGTGACAAAAAGTGACCTGGCAGGGGAAAAGCAGATAGAAGATGCAAAGAAATATTTGAGAAATGCAGGAGCAGGAAAGATTTTTGTTACCAGTAGCTATGCAGGAACCGGATTTGAAGAATTACTGGAGTTTTTATCCCCGGACAGCGGGGAATAAAGGGTACAAGGAAGGACAGGAGACATGCGAGTAATCATTGCAGACGATGAGCCGATTATCAGAATGGATTTAAAGGAAATTCTGGAAAAGGAAGGATATACAGTGGCAGGCGAGGCAGCAGACGGCTTTGATGTGGTGGAAATGTGCAGAAAGGAACAGCCGGATTTGGTTATCATGGACGTGAAGATGCCTCTTTTAGACGGGCTGACCGCCTCTAAGATTATTGCAGAGGAGAAACTGGCAGAAGCCGTAGTGCTTCTCACGGCCTACTGTGACCGGGAATTTGTCCAGGAAGCAAAGGAGGCCAATGTCAGCGCTTATTTTGTAAAGCCGGTAGATGAGAGAACTTTTTTGCCGGGGCTTGAGATTGCGGTAGAGAGGAATAGAACCATGAAGCGGCTGGAAAAGGAGTGTCAGAGCGTAACCAGGCGGCTGGAAAGCCGAACCCTGGTGGAGCAGGCAAAAGGAGTCATTATGAGTAAAAATGGACTTTCTGAACAGCAGGCTTATGACTACATACGCAACATCAGCCGGGAAAAGAATATTTCCATGAAAAAAGTTGCAGAGATTATTTTGATACGCAGAGGAAAATAGGATGCAGAAGTTGATACAGCAGCTTTGCAGGGAATACACAGACCTTTCAGAGGAGGAGATTCAGGTAATTGAAATGATGGCTCAAACCCTTCAGCCTCTGGCTAATCTGGAGGCAGCAGATATTTTTGTGGACTGCCCCTGCAAGGATAAGGACGCCATTGTGGTGGCAGAAGCAAAGCCGGAGGAAGTTCCCTCTGCTTACCGCAGCAGCGTGGTGGGCATGCTTGCAAAAGAGGAAAACGAACCGGCTGTGGCCCGGACTTTTCGTCTGGGAGTTGCCACAAAGTACATGAAAGCAAGGACACAGGAAAATAACTACACCATTCAGTCCGTGGAACCCATCAAGTACAATTCCCGGGTTATCGGGGTACTCATCAGAGAAAAACGCATTGCAGAGGATGAGGAGAACCAGGAGGAAGGAAAGAGTTATGAAGCCATTGAGACACCGCTGAACCATATGATTAACGAGAATGAATGGCTCACAGAGAGCATAGATGAAGCGCTTCTGCTGGTGGACTACAAGGGACGGGTGTCTTTTCGCAACCTGTACGCAAGGGAACTTTTTCAGAATCTGGGTTATGTCAGCGACATCCTGGGGCAGAAGTACAAAAATATCTGCCTGACAGAGTGGAGCGGCACCAAAGACAGCATGGAACGACTGAAGGAGGTTCACTGCGGAAACTATTATCTGCGGGTAAGGCAGATTCCCCTGATGAAAAAGGAGATTCCGTTTGCGGTGATTATCCGGGATATTACCTGGAATCGTGAGCAGGAGAAGAATCTGGTGTTGAAATCCGTTGCAGTGAAGGAACTGCACCACCGGGTAAAGAACAATCTTCAGACCATAGCTTCCCTTTTAAGGCTTCAGGCCAGAAGAGAAGAGCATGAGGAAACCCGGCGGGTGTTAAACGAAAGTATCAGTCGGATTTTATCCATTTCAGCCACACATCAGCTTCTTTCCCAGAGTGGAGAAGCCTGTGTCAGTCTTATGGAAGTCCTGGAAAATGTCAGGCGCAATGCGGTACAGCCTTTTTTGAAGTCAGATTTAAAACTGAATCTGGAAATTACGGGAGAAGACATGACAGTGGATTCTGAGATAGCGACTTCCGTGGCGCTGTCTGTCAACGAACTGCTTCAGAATTGCATGAAATATGCTTTTCGCGACAGGAAACAAGGGAATGTATCTGTTCGTATAGAAAAGGGAAAAGTGTACTCCAGACTTACCGTAACAGATGACGGCGTTGGTTTCGAGCCCGAAAACGTGCGGACAGGCAGTCTGGGACTGAACATAGTCCGTACCATGGTGCAGGACAAGCTGCACGGAAGCCTGAAAATCCGCTCTGACGAAAAGGGAACCGAGGTAAGCTTTGATTTTATCAACGAGACAGCAGACTTTATCAGTATTTCCAAGTGAATGCAAAAGGGAGGGATAGTCTTTGCAGGAAACAATACTAAGTGTGGGAATTGACATTGGGACTTCTACCACCCAGTTGATATTCAGCAGGCTGACCATAGAAAACCTGGCAAGCAATTATACAGTACCCAGAATCAGCATTGTAAACAAAGAGGTCTTTTACCGAAGCGGTATTTATTTTACTCCGCTGAAATCCCAGACGGAGATTGATGCGGCAAAGGTAAAGGAGATTATCCGGAAAGAGTATGAAAAGGCAGGCAGAAAGCCGGAGGATTTGCAGACCGGTGCTGTGATTATCACAGGAGAAACGGCCAGAAAGCAGAATGCCAACCGTGTACTGGAAACCCTCAGCGATATGGCGGGAGATTTTGTCGTGGCAACAGCAGGCCCGGATTTGGAATCCGTACTTTCTGCCAAAGGCGCGGGGAGCGACCGGCTTTCTGAAGAGAAGCGGGAGGTTGTAGCCAACATTGACATTGGCGGCGGTACCAGCAACATTGCGTTTTTTTATAAAGGCATACCAAAGGGCACGGCTTGTCTGGATATTGGCGGACGGCTTATCAAGGTGGAAAACGGAAAGATTTCTTATATTTTCCCCAGTATTCAGAAGCTGGCAGAAAGCCATGGTATTCAGATTCAGGTGGGCGACCGTGCCTGTGAAAAAACGCTGTACCGGGTTTGCGAATACATGGCCCAGCAGCTTGCCATGGCTCTGTACATAGAAGAACCCGACGGATTTCATGCAGGGCTATACACCAATAACGGAAAGCCTCTGCCCCGCCAGCCGGTGATTCAGGCCGTAACCTTTTCCGGCGGTGTGGCAGATTGTATGCTTCATGAAGAAGAGGAGGTGTTCCGTTATGGAGACGTGGGAATCCTCCTGGCAAGGGCAGTGAAAAACTGCAGTGCCTTTGAGAAAATCAAAATTTATCCTGCTGCGGAAACCATACGGGCCACGGTAGTAGGGGCGGGAACCCATACCACGGACGTCAGCGGCAGTACCATTCATTATGCCAGAGAAAAACTGCCGATAAAAAACATTCCGGTGCTGAAGATTTCCGAGGAGGACGAAGAAAATCCGGTGCTCTTTGCAGAAGCAGTGAAGAAGGGATTGGCTTTGTATGAATCAGAAGGAGAACCGGAACAGCTGGCCATTGCTTTTTCGGGAAAGTATCATACCAGTTTCCGGCAGATTCAGGAACTGGCAGCCCTGGTGATGGAAGGGGCCGAGCGGGTGATAAAAGGACCGTATCCTCTGATTCTGGTCATTGAAAACGACATTGCCAAGGTTCTGGGGAACGCACTCAACGTCCTGATGGAGAGAAAAAAAGATGTGATTTGTATTGACGGAATCCATGCACAAAGCGGTGACTATATTGACATCGGCGAGCCTGTCGCAGACGGACATGTGGTGCCGGTGGTGACAAAGACGCTGATTTTTAATTCCTGAAGCTGGAAAGGGCAGAAGCCAAAGCAGCAGGGAACCATAGAAAAGTAGAGGTGAAATGAGTTGATTCTTAAAACTAAATTATTTGGAAAGGTATATGAATTTAAATCTCTTCGGGAAGTTATGGCAAAAGCCAATGAAGAGAAATCCGGTGACAAGCTGGCAGGTATTGCAGCAGAATCAGCAGAAGAGCGTGTAGCAGCAAAGGTAGTGCTTTCCCACATTACCCTGGAGGATTTGCGGAACAATCCTGCCGTGCCTTATGAAGAGGATGAAGTGACCAGAATCATTCAGGACGGTGTAAACGAGGCGATTTACAGAGAACATAAAAATAAAACCGTGGCAGAGTTCAGAGAATGGCTTCTGGATACAGAAACCACAGGCGATATGATTAAGCGTGCTTCCAGAGGTCTTACCAGTGAAATGGTAGCAGCTGTCTGCAAACTGATGAGCAACCTGGATTTGATTTATGCGGCAAAGAAAATCCGGATTTCCGCACACTGCAACACCACCATCGGACTTCCGGGAACCTTCTCTTCCCGTCTGCAGCCAAACCATACCACAGATGACCCGAAAGGTATTATGGCCTCTGTCATGGAAGGTTTAAGCCTTGGCTGCGGGGATGCGGTTATCGGTCTGAATCCCGTAGACGATTCTGTGGAAAGTGTAGCGAGAATTTTAAAGAGTTTTGATGAATTTAAAAATAAATGGGAAGTTCCTACCCAGATTTGTGTACTGGCCCATGTGACCACCCAGATGGAGGCTATTCGTAAAATGCATGCGCCCATTGATTTGATGTTCCAGTCTATCGCAGGTTCTCAGAAGGGAAATGAAGCCTTTGGTCTGACCGCAGCTATGCTGGACGAGGCCCATGATCTGATGATGAGAGAAGCCACCAGCACAGGCCCCAACGTTATGTATTTCGAGACAGGACAGGGTTCGGAACTTTCTTCCGAAGCTCATAACGGCTGGGACCAGGTAACCATGGAAGCAAGATGCTATGGATTTGCAAAGAAATACAATCCGTTCCTGGTGAATACGGTGGTTGGCTTCATCGGACCGGAATATCTCTACGACTCCAAACAGGTTACCCGCGCAGGTCTGGAAGACCATTTTATGGGTAAACTGACCGGTATTCCTATGGGCTGCGACGCATGCTATACCAACCATATGAAGACGGACCAGAACGATATTGAAAACCTGGCAACGCTTCTGGTGGCGGCAGGCTGCAACTACATTATGGGGGTTCCGGAAGGCGATGACTGTATGCTGATGTACCAGTGTACCGGTTATCACGAAGCGGCCAGTTTAAGAGAAGTATTCGGACTTCGCCCAATCCGCGAATTCGATATGTGGCTGGAAAAGATGGGATTCTCCAAAGACGGCAAACTGACACCGCTGGCAGGAGATGCATCAGTATTTTTGAAATAGGAGGTAGCATATCTTGGTAAACGAAAACGATTTAAGAACAATCATTGCACAGGTTCTGCAGGAAATGAATCTGGATTCCAATAAAGAAGAAAAAGAAACCGCGGTTACAGGCTGTGCGTCCTGCTGTAAAGAGCCGAAAATCGAAGAGGGCTGCATTCCTGATGTGACAGAAGTGGATATCCGCAAACAGTATCTGGTAGAGAACCCGGTAAATAAAGAAGCTTATTACGATTTGAAACAGTATGCGCCCTGCCGTCTGGGAATCGGCAAGGCGGGGGCAAGATATAAAACAGACCCGGTACTGCAGTTCCGGGCCGCACATTCCGCAGCACAGGACGCCGTATTCTCTGATGTGGACCAGGGTTTTATTGACAGCATGGGACTGTTTTCCGTAAAGACACAGTGTGAGAACAAAGATGTATATCTGACTCGTCCGGATTTGGGAAGAAAACTGAGCGATGAAGCAGTAAAAACCGTGAAAGAAAAATGCAAAATGCACCCAACGGTACAGATTTTCGTATCGGACGGATTGAGCTCTGCAGCCGTTGCAGCCAATGTAGGCGATGTGCTTCCTGCCATTGAACAGGGCTTGAAGAGTTACGGAATCGACACAGGAGTTCCTTTCTTTGTAAAATACGGCCGTGTAGGCGCTATGGACCAGGTTTCTGAAATTACAGGCGCTGACGTGACCTGTGTATTAATCGGAGAACGTCCCGGTCTGATTACCGCAGAATCCATGTCTGCATACATTGCATACAAAGCGACTGTGGGAATGCCGGAGGCCAGAAGAACCGTTGTTTCCAACATTCACAAAGCAGGTACCATACCGGCTGAGGCTGGCGCCCATATTGCAGATATCATTAAAAAGATTCTGGATAACAAAGCCAGCGGAACGGATTTGAAACTGTAAGACTTTATGGCAAGTGAAAATAAATTCAGAGAGTAAGAGGAGGAAAATCCATGAAACGAGACCCAGTAAGAGCTACAGTCCTTGCATCCAAAATTATCCCCAATGTGAGCCCGGATATGGCGAAAGAACTGAATCTGGAGCCGGGAATGAAATCTCTGGCCCTGATTACGGCGGACAGTGATGATGTTACCTATACAGCTCTTGATGAAGCAACGAAAAAAGCAGATGTAAAAGTGGTTTATGCAAAGAGTTTCTATGCAGGCGCTGCAAATGCAAATACCAAACTGGCAGGAGAAATCATCGGAATTCTGGCAGGTCCCAACCCTGCAGAAGTCAGAAGCGGACTGGAAGCCTGCGTGGACATGATTGAAAATCAGGCATATTTCATTTCCGCAAACGAAGATGATTCCATTATTTACTATGCACAGTGCATTTCCAGAACCGGTTCTTACCTTTCCGAAGGCGCAGGCATTCAGGAAGGAGAGGCCCTGGCTTATCTTATCGCCCCGCCTCTGGAAGCGATGTACGGCGTAGATGCCGCTTTAAAAGCAGCAGACGTAAAAATGTGCGTACTGTACGCACCGCCATCAGAAACGAACTTCGGCGGCGCACTGCTTACAGGAAGCCAGTCTGCGTGCAAGGCTGCCTGTGACGCTTTTGCAGCGGCGGTAGAATTTGTGGCTGAGAATCCTAAAGAATAAACAGGGAGAAAGCCGCAGAAAAGAACAGGCGGCATCCCTGGTGGAGGTAAAGCATGAATGCACTGGGAATGATTGAGACATACGGCTACCTTACGGCAGTAGAGGCTTTGGACAGTGCATTAAAGGCTGCCAATGTATTTTTGGTAGATGTGGTTCGGGTAAGAGGCGGTCTGGTGACTGTGCTTATCGAAGGAGACGTAGGTGCAGTGAAAGCTGCGGCAGATGCCGCAGCGGCTGCAGCCGAAAGAGTGGGAGAAGTGGTAAGCGTGCATGTGATTCCGCGGCCTGATAAGGACGTAAAGAGCATGCTCACTGCACACCCTGAACACCGGAAGAAAGCTGACATGGTACCGGAAGAATCCCCGGCAGAAGTATCAGCAGAAGAGCCGGAGAACACACCCGCCGAAGAACAGAAAGAGCAGCCCGTACAGAAGTCCGAAGAGAGCAGGACAGAAAATCCGGTTGAGGCAGAGCTGGTTTATACCAGAGAGGAAATGGGGAAGATGACCGTAGCCAAACTGAGAACTCTGGCACGGAAACTGAAACTCACCGGTCTGACCCCGCAGGAAATCCGCTTTGCCAAGAAGCAGGAACTGATTGAGGCTATCCTGAAATTTACCGGAGAAAAGAGGTAGATTATGCAGTTATATGACAAAGACCTTTTGTCAGTACAGGAAGTACGCGAACTGGTAGAAAAAGCCAAGTCTGCACAGCAGGAACTGGCAGCAAAAAGCCAGGCAGAGGTGGACAGAATCGTGAAATCTGTGGCACAGGCAGGCGTAAGAAATGCACAGCGTCTTGCAAAACTGGCACATGAAGAAACCGGATTCGGCGTAGAGGCTGACAAAGTAATCAAAAACGTATTCGCCAGCGACGGCGTATACCAGCACATCAAAGATATGAAAACCATAGGGGAACTGAGCCGGGACGAAGAACATAAAATTCGTACCATCGCAGTTCCGGTAGGGGTGATTGCAGGACTGATTCCTTCTACAAACCCTACCTCCACCGCATTGTATAAATCAGAGATTGCCATTAAAGCGGGAAATGCCATTGTATTTTCTCCCCACCCCAACGCAAGAAACAGTATTCTGGAAACCGTAAAGGTTATCCGTCAGGCCATTGCAGAGGCAGGTGGAAATGAAAATCTGGTATCCTGTATTACCATTCCGACCATACAGGCGACAGACAATCTTATGCGCCACCCGGACGTCTCTATGATACTGGCTACGGGCGGTTCGGCTATGGTAAGAGCCGCATATTCATCGGGAACTCCCGCTATCGGCGTGGGACCGGGAAACGGCCCGGCCTATATTGAGAAGACAGCAGATGTGAAACTGGCTGTGAAACGGATTCTGGATTCCAAAACGTTTGATAACGGCACTATCTGTGCTTCCGAGCAGTCCGTGGTATGCGAGGAAGGGATGCGCAGGGAAGTACAGGCCGAGATGGAACGACAGGGCGCTTATTTCCTGATGCCGGACCAGATGAAAAAGCTGGGAAGCTTTATTTTAAGAGCCAACGGAACCATGAATCCCATGATAGTGGGAAAATCTGCACAGGTCATTGCAGATTTGGCAGGAATTGAAATACCAAAAGATACCAGAGTGCTGGTGGCAGAGGAAACCGGCATCGGAAGAGGACACCCGTATTCCAACGAAAAACTGGCGCCGATTCTGGCTTTTTACACAGCGCCGTCCTATGTGGAAATCTGTGAACTCTGTACGGAAATCCTTCACTACGAAGGCGCAGGACATACCTTCTCCATGCACACGAAAGATGAGAGCATGGTAACTTATTTCGCACAGAGAATTCCGGCTTCCAGAATTATTGTCAATACCCCCAGCGCGCTTGGCGGTATCGGAGGAACCACAGGGCTGCAGCCGTCTCTGACCCTTGGCTGCGGCGCTGTAGGAGGAAGTGCAACTTCTGAAAATGTGGGACCGAAGCATTTGATGAACCTGCGCTATGTGGCAGAGGGGCTTTCCGAACTGGAAGACATCCGAAACAAGCTTCCGGACTGTTCCGAAGGTATCTGCAAACCGCAGAAATACGATGATATTGATATTGACGCAGTGGTAAGCGAAATTATCAGGCGTCTTCAGAATTCTTAAACATGAGAAAAGCAAAAGGAGGATATGAATATGGCAGCACAACAGGCACTTGGAATGATTGAAACAAAGGGATTGGTAGCGTCCATAGAAGCAGCCGATGCCATGGTAAAGGCAGCAAACGTGACTCTGATTGGAAAAGAGCACGTAGGAGGAGGTCTTGTAACCGTTATGGTAAGAGGTGACGTAGGCGCAGTAAAAGCAGCTACAGACGCAGGAGCAGCCGCAGCGGAGCGCGTAGGTGAGCTGGTTTCCATCCATGTAATCCCAAGACCACATGAAGAAGTAGAGGCAATTCTGCCATCTGTAAACAGATAATCAGAAACAGAACAAAAGGAGGATACGAATATGGCAGCACAACAGGCACTTGGAATGATTGAAACAAAAGGACTGGTAGCGTCCATAGAAGCAGCAGACGCCATGGTAAAGGCAGCAAATGTGACTTTGATTGGAAAAGAACATGTAGGCGGAGGCCTTGTAACCGTTATGGTAAGAGGTGACGTAGGCGCGGTAAAAGCGGCAACAGACGCAGGTGCGGCTGCAGCGGAACGCGTAGGCGAACTGATTTCCATTCATGTAATCCCAAGGCCCCACGAAGAAGTGGAATCCATTCTGCCCTCTCTTGCAAAATAAAAGCGGCCAGCACAGGCTGCTGGCTTTGTAAACAGCAGCGAGAGGAGGTGGATTACCTGATATGAAAGTGATAACAGAGGCTATATTACGCAGTGAACTTCGGGCATCTACCCCGGAAACTTATACTGTGCCGGAGGGAAAAATCCTCTCTCCGGCTGCAAGAGAATACTTACAGCAGTGTAAAATCCGCATTGAGGACGGGAAAGGGATCAAAACCGCAAAGAAAAGTCAGCAGACAGAAGAGCGGGAAGAAAAACCAGAGATGCAGGCCACAAAAGTTCTGCCTATGCCGGAGGTACAGGTGGAAAAGGAGGCAAAGCCGAAATTTGTGGATTATGAAACCGGCGCTTATTATTATGAGAAACCCGAGCATATGACCCATCTGTATGGCAACACACTGGTACCAAAAGACCATAAGCGGATTTTCTTCCGCGGCAAACTGGACAGTCTGGAAACACTTTTTGTCCTGAATCAGACCATTCTTCAGGAAATGGGAGAATCCCAGAAACTGCTTGATGATTTGCAGGACATTCTGGTGAGCCTGAGAGAAATGATGCGGTGTGATGTCATGGACGAACCTTTCCGCAGGGAATGCATCATTGGACTGAGCCATGCGGAACTGAGGGAACATTCTCATAACCCTATGAAGTTTTACAATGTAAAGCAGATGGTGCTTCCGGATTATACACTGGGCAAGGCTTATGCACTTCTGAATCAGCTAAGGGCAGCCGTCCGTGAAGCAGAAGTGGCAGCAGCAACCGCTTTTCATGAGGGAAGAAGCTACAATAGAGAAGATATTATTCAAGAATTGAACCGAATGTCCAGTGCCATGCACATCATCATGTGCAAGTATCTGGCAGAGGGCTATAAGGAGTAAGCATGGAACAGTTGATAAACAAAGTGCTGGACACCATGACAAAGGCCGGACTGGTAGAGGTAGAGGTTTCCGCCCGCCATGTACATCTCACAGAAGAAGATGTGGAAAAACTTTTTGGAAAAGGGCAGGTGCTGCATGAGAAGCGCCCCCTTTCCCAGAAGGGACAGTTTTTAAGCGAAGAGCGGGTGACACTGACAGGCCCGAAAGGGAAAAAGGAACGCGTGGCAGTGCTTGGCCCTGTGCGGAAAGCCACTCAGGTGGAACTTTCTGTCAGCGACTGCGTAGCCCTTGGGGTACAGGCGCCGCTTCGGGAATCCGGAGATGTGAAGGGCTCTGCCCCTATGATTATCAAAGGACCTGCCGGCAGTATTGCTATTTCCGAGGGAACCATTGTGGCGCACAACCACATTCATGTTCCCACAGAGGTGGCAAAAATGCTGCAGATTTCCGATAAAGAGCATGTCAGCGTAAAAATATTAAGCGAGCGTCCGGTAACCTTTGATGATGTCATTGTCCGCGTCAGCGATGCATTTAACTTCAGAATGCACATTGATTTCGACGAGGCAAATGCAGCGTCAGTCCGGGGATTTACCCTGGGTAAGATTATACGGAAACAGTGAGGAGAGCAGTTGCAGATGGATATCAGGCATGTGGAAGAATTTATGAGACGTGTGGCGGAATCAGAGACGAAGACCTTTCCTGCCAAAGGAAAACTGAAAGTGGGATTAGACCTGGGGACTGCCTACATTGTTCTTGTGGTATTAGATGAAGAAAACAATCCGGTGGCATGTGAGAAGCAGGCAGCCAGCGTGCTGCGGGACGGGGTGGTTGTGGATTATTCCGGCGCCCTGGACATTGTCCGCCGCTTAAAGGCAAAGCTGGAGGAAAGACTGGGCAGAGAGCTGATAAACTGTGCCATTGCCATGCCGGCCGGCACGGAGAGCAGCGCAAAAACCCACAGCTATGTGGCAGAAGGGGCGGGCTTTGAAGTCTCAGCCGTGTTGGACGAACCCAGTTCCGCCAACGCCGTGTATGAGATTCAGGACGGCGTTATTGTGGACATCGGCGGCGGGACCACCGGGCTTGCCATTTTAAAAGGCGGAGAAGTGGTACAGGTAGAAGATGAGCCTACAGGCGGCACTCACCTTTCTCTGGTGCTTGCGGGCAATTATCACGTTCCCTTTGCCGAGGCAGAGGAAATCAAACAGGATTACAGCAGACACAAGGAAATTCTTCCCGTGCTGAAAGCCGTGGTAGAAAAAATTGCCACCATCATCAACCGCTATGTAAAAGGGAAAGATATTGATACCATTTACCTGTGCGGCGGCACCTGCTGTCTGACGGGGATTGAAAAAATCATTGAAAAAGAGACAGGAATCAAAACAGTTAAGCCGGAAAATCCGTTCCTGGTAACTCCGGCCGGAATTGCCATGAACTGTCAGCCTGCATAAGACAGGCAGAAAAAAGCAGAAAGGAGGAGAATCGCGTGGACACAGAGTTGTTAAACGAAATCTGTAAAAGAGTGCAGGAAAAACTGCAGGCCATACAACTGCCTTCCATTCTGGTACTCACCGAAGAACACGGAACTATTTGCCATGAAACGCTGGAGAACACAGAACTTGGCAGATATTACCGCATGGAATGCGCTCTGCTTGCCGATTATCAGTGCAGTGTGAAGGACTGTGAGGCCGTGGTGCTCTATACCCTGTCAAACGAAGCGCTGGGAAAAATTTCCCACGGCATTTTTGACAATGGTTTCACCAGACTTCTGGGACAGGCGCTTTTAGAGGGAAAGAAAATCTATGCCGCAGAAGAAGGCATTGAGCTTTACGAATACCGGGATACCGCGCCCAAGGCTTTTTACGGACGGCTGGAAGCCAATCTGCAGATGTTAAAGGACAGCGGCCTGATGATTGCTGCTCATGAGCAGATACCGGATTTGATTCTGCACGGCGCGGACACAGAAGCCCCGGAGGGGTGTCCGGAAGAGCCGGCCTGCAGCCATGCAGAGGCAGCTGCAGACACGGACGGGGATTGTGCAGAAGAACTGCCGGAAGCTGTACTGGACAAGAAAATCATTACAGAAAAGGATATGATTTCTCTGGGAAATCAGCGGATAAAACGGGTGATAATCAGAGAGAAATCCATTTTGTCCGATTTGGCTAAGGAATATGCAGCAAAACATAAAATTCTCATAGAACGCAGAGACATCTCCTCAGGAAAGAGAGAACAGCGCCTATGAAAACAGGAAAAGTTATCGGAACCATCTGGGCAACCAGAAAAGAGGAAAAACTGGCAGGGCTGAAGCTTCTGGTCATTCAGCCGGTAAATCTGCTGGACGATAAACCCATCGAGTATCCCATTGTAGCGGCGGACATTATCGGCGCCGGAGTGGGAGAAAAAGTGATTTATGTAGGCGGAAGTTCTGCCCGGAATGCGGCAGGGGGAAGGGATATTCCCGTGGACGCCACTGTGGTGGGCATTGTAGACGACCAGGAAATAGAGGAAGACAGGATTTAAGCGGAAAGCGGTGAGGCAATGAGTTTCGTAGAAACCATCAAAGAAGCGGGAATCGTGGGGGCCGGCGGCGCCGGTTTCCCCACCTATGTGAAGCTGAATGCGAAAGCAGAGTATTTTATCATCAATGCGGCAGAATGTGAGCCATTGATTGAAACAGACAAGTATCTCTGCAGGACATTTCCCGAAAGAATTATCAGGACGGCAGTGCGGATTGCAGAACATCTGGAAGCAGAGCACTGTGTCATTGCCACCAAGGCAAAATATAAGAGAGAAATCGCTGCTCTGCAGGCGGAAATTGAACGTCAGAACGCCAGAGTGGAGATTTGCGGTATGAGAACTTTTTATCCCGCAGGAGATGAGCAGGTCATTGTACAGGAAGTCACAGGAAGAAGTGTTCCCGAAAGAGGGCTGCCTCTGGATGTGGGCTGTGTGGTAGATAATGTGGGAACCGTGCTTTCCATTGCAGACGCACTGGAGGGAAAACCTGTTTCGGAAAAGTACCTTTCCGTTACCGGCGCAGTGAAGCACACAGGTATGTATCATGTGCCCCTGGGAACCCCCATTACACAGATACTCGGTGACGCAGAACTTGCAGAACGGGAGTACGCAGTCCTTGTGGGCGGTCCCATGATGGGGAAAATGCTGAGAGAAGAGGAAGAAATCCGCAGAGCTGCGGTGACAAAGACCACAGGAAATCTTCTGGTACTGCCCAAAGACCACTATCTGGTAAAGAGAAGCGAACTGCCAAGAGAGCGTATGATTCGCCAGGCTGCGGCAGCGTGTATCCAGTGCAAAATGTGTACGGATATGTGTCCCCGTTTTATGCTGGGGCATGAAGTAAGACCGAACGTAGTCATGAGAAATCTGTGGAAAGAGAGCATGCTCACCGATGCGGCAGAGTATGAAAAAGCGTTTGGCAGTGCAGTGAACTGCTGCAGCTGCGGCGTCTGTGAAATGTTTGCCTGCCCCATGGGACTTTCCCCGAGGAAAATGAATGAATACGCAAAAGGACTGCTGAGAGAAAAAGGCATCAATCCGCAGAAAAACATGCATCCGGAGGCCAGAGAAGCCATACAGAATCGCAAGATTCCCACAGAGCGGCTCATCGCCAGACTGGAACTGACCCCGTATGTCACACATGAACTTCCTGCAGAAAAAGAACTGGAAGTGAAAGAGTGCCGGATTTTACTGTCTCAGCATATCGGCAAACCCGCTCAGGCTGTGGTACACGAGGGTGAGTATGTGGAAAAAAACGATCTGGTGGCCCAGGCGGCGGAAGGTCTTTCGGTAAATATTCATACAGGACTGGCAGGGGTTGTAAAAGAAGTGACAGATACATACATCAGAATCTGTGGAGAGGAGGTATAAAGCATGGGCAAAGCAATCGGTATGGTGGAACTGTCCAGCATTGCAAGGGGAATTGAAACCAGCGACTTTATGGTAAAAGCCGCGCAGGTAGATTTGATACGCTCTTCCACAGTTTGTCCGGGAAAATATATTATCATTGTAGGCGGTGACACAGGAGATGTGAAGGCCGCAATGGAGGAAGGACTGGCAAAAGGCGGCGCTTATGTGGTGGATTCCCTGCGGATTTCCAATGTACACGAACAGCTGATTCCGGCGCTTACCGGAACCGTAGCCGTGGAAAGTCCGGGGGCTGTGGGCGTGTTGGAATTTTATTCCGTGGCTTCTGCCATTCTGGCGGCTGATGAAGCGGCCAAGGCGGCGAACATCACGTTAATAGAAGTGCGTATCGGCTATGCCATTGGAGGAAAGGGTTTTGTAACTCTGACCGGAGATGTAGGTGCAGTACGGGCTGCCGTGGCAGCAGCAAAACAGGATAAAGATTTGTATGTGGAAAGTACCGTTATTCCGCGGCCTTCTCCACAGGTTTTCCAGTCCTTGCTGTAACCACATTGAAAAGAGAAAAAGGCTGCAGCGTCAGACGGGCAGCAGGAGGAGGTAAGTATGTTTCAGGAATTAATTGACAATATTACCAATGTTGAGGTTTTTACACAAAGTATAAAAGATTGGTTTTCCGGTTTATCTGTAAACTCAGTTATCATTTTAGTCATGATGATTTTCATGATTGTGGGCGCCGTGGATAAGATAAGAGGAAATAAACACGGATACGGCGAACAGTTTGAAGAAGGATTTAACGCTATGGGACCGCTGGCTATGGCTATGGCGGGCGTTGTTGCAGCAGCGCCGGTACTGGCAATTCTATTAAAGCCGATCATCGTACCGATTTACGAGTTGCTGGGCGCAGATGCATCCATGTTTGCAACCACACTTCTGGCCTGTGATATGGGTGGATACCCTCTGGCTATGGAACTAGCAGAAACAGAAACGCTGGGGAACTTCTCCGGTTTGATTTTGGGAACCATGATGGGACCTACTCTGGTATTTACCATTCCGGTAGCCCTTTCCATTATTAAAAAAGAAGACAGACCATATCTGGGCGCAGGTATTCTCGCCGGTATGATTACCATTCCTATCGGCTGTATCGTCGGCGGTCTGGTTATGAACATGACCCAGTACAAGATTAACATTCTGACTATTTTAGTAAACCTGATTCCGGTTATTATCATCGCAGGTCTCATTGTTCTGGGGCTGTGGTTTGCACCGGCAAAAATGATCAGCGGATTTAACAAATTCGGTACAGGCGTTACCATCGTTATTACAGCTTTGACAGCCATCGCTGTTTTTGAGTACCAGACAAAAATTAAATTTCCGTTGTTCAATATCATGGTAGAGCCAAACGCAGACGGTGTCATCCCTCTGGAATCCGGACTTTTGACATGTGGGCAGATTGCTATTGTGTTAATCGGTGCCTTCCCTATGGTACTCTGGATTACCCGTACGTTCGGCAAGGCTTTAAATGCCCTGGGCAAGAAATTCGGTATGGACGAAAACGGTTCTGCAGGTCTGGTAGCAACACTGGCCAACAACATTGCCATGTTTAATATTATGGATAAGATGAACCCAAAAGGAAAACTGTTAAACGTTGCATTTGCAGTCAGTGCAGCCTTTGTATTCGGCGATCACCTTGGATTTACCGCAGGTGTCAATTCCGAAATGATTTTTCCGGTTATCGTAGGAAAACTGGTGGCTGGTATTACAGCGCTGATTCTTGCTAATCTTCTTTCGCCGAAGCTGCTGTCCAAGGTACAGAGCACACAGACAGACAAATAGGAAGATAAGACAAAAAGAGCATTCCGAAAGGAGAGGTGACAGAAATGAACGTAAGTGAAGAACTGATTCGTGAAGTAGTAAAGCGGGTACTGGCGGAATCTGCCAAAGCCGAAACTCCCAAAGAAGATTTTGTAAAGGAAAAAGACCCCAGCGGAATCCTGAAAATTCAGACAAACACTGTAAAATGTGAGCCTTTTCAACAGGAAGGCGTGGCGCTGAAAGATGTGGTGACCCTGGAAGAAGCACCCAGAATGGGATGCGGCATTATGGAACTGGACCACACCAGCTTTGAATGGACGCTGACGTATGATGAGTATGACCTGGTCATTGACGGGGTATTGGAAATTGAGATTGACGGACGCGTGGTAACGGGAAATCCGGGAGATATTATTTATATTCCGAAAAATTCCCATATCCACTTCCAGACTCCTTCCAAGACCCGATATGCGTATTTCGTATATCCGGCAGACTGGCAGTAAAAAGGAGAGAGAAGCATGGATATTCGCTTTGTACGGCCTGAAGAAGAAGCGCAGCTTGCGAGAAATGTGGTGACGGGATTTCCCTCTAAAACGCCGGAGGCTCTGCTTCACAATATGGCGGGAGAATTGAAAAGCCCGGAGGAAGGGCGTTATCTGGGCTGCTTTGATGACAGTGGAAATCTGATGGGTTCTTCTCTTCTCATGGATTTTGAAGTGAATGTACGGGGAAAGCGGATGCAGATGGGCGGAACGGCTTATCTGTCCACCGGCTTTCTCCACAAGAAAGAGCACATCGCCAAAAATCTCGTCCGCGTAGGGCTGGGATTTTTCGCAAAGACGGGCAGAACCGTGGGTGCGCTGCACCCTTTTAACCCTGCCTTTTATTACAAAATGGGCTTTGGTTACTGCAATGAAACCATGATGTATTCTCCCCGTCCCCAGTATATCCGTTCCTACGGTGACAAATCCGGCTTGTCCTACGCAAAGCCTGAGGAGGAAGAGGAAATTCTGGAGTTTTACAGGAAATATGCCGGGAAAACCCACGGGGCGACCCTGCATCCCTTTATGGATAGGCATCGGATTTTTGATATGCCCTATGTGGTGGTGTGCAGAAGAGAGGGCAGAATCACAGGATATCTCACCTTTGAATTTGCAGAGGTAGAACACTATACAGATATGTATCATGACTTGGTTGTGCGGGAGCTTATCTGCGAGGACATAGAGACTATGAAGCAGTTTCTGACGTTCTTTGCCTCCCAGACAGACCAGATAGAACGGGTGCGGATTTATACTTATGAAGAATCTTTCCATATGCTGTTTACCAATCCGGACAGCGGGGAGAATCGGGCCTTTGACGGAGCTATTCAGGAAATCGGAAGAAGGAACATGGGGTATATGTTCCGAATTTTGGATTTGAAGGGCTATTTTGCTCAACAGAATCACGGTCAGCAGCCTGTAGAAAGAGAATTCACGCTAAAACTGCAGGTGGAAGATGACTTCATGGAACAGAATAACGGAAGTATTCTTCTCCATATACAGGAGGACAAGGTGCTTCTGACCCGTGACCGGGAAGCTGATGTGGTGCTGAAAACCAATATTGCGGATTTATCCTCCCTTGTTATGGGCGCCATTCCTCTTTCGGCTTTTTTGTGGACAGGAAGAATGGAGTGCAGCGACAGGAAATATGAGGAAGATATTCAAAGAGCCATTGGATGGAAGGAGAAGCCGAAAAACTATACCTATTTTTAAAATTCCAAGAAGTGTGTCCTGGGGAAAAGTTCCGGATACACTTCTTCTTTTGTGCTTGAAATACCTTTTAAATCAAGATATGATGAGAGATAACAACACTTGGAAGAGATTTTATGGGAGGGAACAAAATATGTCAGAATTACGGTTTGAATGTATCAGGATGCAGGGGGCTGATTTGGGGCCGGAATCTTGTGTGCCGGATTTATTGGGGGAACATATTTTACAGAATCATCTGGAATTTCGTCTGGATGAGGAGGATGAAATTTATGAGGGGTACGGGCGCAGAAAAAATGCCTATCCCTACCGGCAGTACAACAGTTATACCAGAAAGCTGAAAGAAAAAGAGATTTCCACGGCAATACTGGAAAATCAGTATTTAAAAGCGGTATTTCTGCCGGAATACGGAGGAAGACTCTGGGAACTGTGGGATAAGACAACGGGTACAAATCTGCTTTATACCAATGACGTTCTTCAGTTCAGCAATCTGGCTGTGCGGAATGCCTGGTTCAGCGGTGGTGTAGAGTGGAATATGGGCATTATAGGCCACACCCCTTATACCACAGCGCCTTTATATACGGCAGTCACAGAAACACAGACAGGGGCGCCGGTGCTGCGTATGTATGAATATGAGCGTATAAGAAAAGTTCCTTACCAGATGGACTTCTGGCTGGAAGAGGAGGACCGGGCTTTAAACTGCAGAATGAGGATTGTGAATGAGAGTGAGGAAGTCATTCCCATGTACTGGTGGAGCAATATGGCAGTTCCGGAATATGAAGACGGCCGAATTGTAGTTCCGGCAGAAAAAGCCTTTACTTATGCAGACGGCGCAGTATTCAAAGGGGATATTCCCATGGTAAATGGCGTTGATGTGACGGATTACAAGAAAATTCCGAAATCTGTAGATTACTTTTTCGCTATTGATGAAGAAAAGCCAAAGTATATTGCAAACCTGAATAAAGAGGGATACGGGCTTTTACATACCTCAACCAAAAGACTAAGGAGCAGAAAGCTGTTTTCCTGGGGGAATGGGCAGGCTTCTGACCACTGGCAGGAATTTCTCACAGACAAGGCAGGAAGATATGTGGAAATTCAGGCAGGACTTGGGAAAACACAGTACGGCTGTGTGCCTATGGCGCCTCACACAGCCTGGGAATGGCTGGAACAATACGGCCCGGTCACACTGCCAAAGCACATAAAAGAGAAATCTCATAAAGAAAGAGAAGCAGAATTAACAGCCGTTTTAGAAGTTGGAAAAAGAACAGCGTCCATGGAAGAAAAGCTGAAAGAAACCAGGCCCATGGCAAAGCGGAAGGCAAAGCTGGTGAACTGCGGAAGCGGATACGGTGCATTGGTCCAGAGAGGCAAATGGTCAGAACATCTGGAATTTTTAGCTGTGTCTGATTCTCTGAACATCTGGAAACACTTTTTTGAGACAGGAGTCCTGCATAAACCGGCTGCCGGAAATGTGCCGGATGAGTTTCTCATAGACGGAGAAAATCTGCAGTTCCTTGTGAATACACTGGAATCTTCCAATAAGGACAACTGGTATGCCTATTATCACGCGGGAATCGGATATTATCAGAAAGAACATTATAAAACTGCGGAGAAACTTCTGCTCCAGTCCTGTGACTTGGAGAAAAATCCGTGGACCAATCACGGGCTGGCCTGTGTCTGTTTGCTTACAGAACGCCCGCAGGAGGCGGCAAAATGGATACTGCAGGGACTGCAAATGGAAAATCAGAATGTATCTTACTTAAAAGAGGGCTTGAAAATTTTGCATCTATGTGAAGCATATAAAGAGATTGTGGACTTCTTTGAGAAACAGGAAAGCCAGGTACAGGAGATAGGAAAACTGAAATTTTACTATATTTCTGCTTTGCACAGACTTGGAGAAGACAGGAAGGCTTATGAAATTCTGGAACAAGACGGAGGACTGGTCATTGACGATATACGGGAAGGTGAGGATTCCATTGCACAGCTCTGGAGTGAATTGTATGAAAACCTGCATTCCGTAAAGGCTGCGATTCCGTACCGCTATGATTTTAAAGCGTTTTAGGATATAGAAATTTAAGAAAACTCATCTATACTTTTATCAGGAACAATAGTATAATAGAAAAGATTACAGTCAAAATACGATATTATAATTACAGGAGGAAACGGAAAATGCTCCATGCATTCTCACGTTCAGAAGAACTATTAGGAAGGGAAGGGCTTCAGAAACTGGCTAATTCCCGCATTGCAGTTTTTGGTATCGGCGGAGTGGGCTCTTATGTGGTGGAAGCTCTGGCAAGAGCCGGGGTAGGCTCTCTGACTTTGGTAGATCATGATGAAGTCAGCCTGACCAATTTAAACAGACAGTTGGTGGCGCTGCGCTCCACAATGGGCAAAAAGAAAGTGCTGGTAGCAAAGGAGAGAATTCTGGATATTAACCGGGACGCGGTTGTCCATACTTACGACACCTTTTTTGGCGAGGAAACAGCAGATTTGTTTGATTTTTCAGCCTTTGATTATGTGATAGATGCCGTGGATACCGTATCGGCCAAGCTGCTTCTGATTGAGAAGGCGAAGGAAGCGGGAATTCCCGTGATTTCCTGTATGGGAACCGGAAACAAGCTGAATCCGTCCTGTTTTCAGATAGCGGACATCTCGAAAACCAGCGTGTGCCCGTTGGCGAAAGTTATGCGCGCGGAGTTAAAAAAGCGAAGAATCAAGAAGGTGAAAGTGCTGTTTTCCACAGAAGTGGTGGCAAAGAAAAAACGGAAAGAGCCGCCGCTGGAAGTCAGAAGCGGTAGCAAAAGACCGGTACCGGGCAGCGTCTCCTTTGTGCCAGGTGCGGCGGGGCTGATGATTGCCGGAGAGGTTATTAGAGACCTGGTATTTCAGAAATAAATAAAAGAGGTATTCAGATGGAAAATAAAATAGAAAATCGATTCTGCAGCTGTCTGGGAAGCGACAATGTGAAATGGAAGGAACCTATGAAAAATCATACGACCTTCCGCATTGGAGGACCGGCAGACTATTATCTCTGCCCCCACAGCACAGCAGAGCTGCAGAAAGTCATAGAAATTTGTAAAGAAGAGAATCTTCCTTTCTTCGTACAGGGAAACGGAAGCAATCTTCTGGTCAGCGACAGAGGGTACAGGGGAGTTGTGATTCAGCTTGGAAAAAACTTCAGTGATATGGAGGTAAAGGACGAGCGGATTCTGGTAAAAGCAGGGGCTCTTTTGTCAAAGACGGCAAAAGAAGCGTTGGATGCAGGTCTGGCAGGCATGGAAGCCGTATCCGGTATTCCGGGAACCATAGGCGGGGCGGTAATGATGAACGCCGGTGCTTACGGCGGTGAGATGAAAGATATTGTGGAGTCTGTCACTGTGCTGAACCAGGAGGGAGAACTTCTTACCCTGTCGGTGGAAGAAATGAAGATGGGATACAGAACCAGCATTGTAAAGGAAAAAGGCTATATTGTAGTCTCTGCTGTGCTGAAGCTGCGCCGGGGCCAGCGGCAGGCCATTCGTGAGCAGATGGAGGACTATAAGGAACGCAGAGTGACAAAGCAGCCTCTGGATATGCCAAGTGCAGGCAGTACGTTTAAAAGACCGGAGGGATATTTTGCAGGCAAGCTGATTATGGACGCAGGACTTCGGGGATTTTCAGTGGGCGGCGCTCAGGTGTCTGAAAAGCACTGCGGCTTTGTGGTGAATAAAGGAGATGCCACGGCCCAGGACGTATTGGATTTGATTCATGAAGTACAGAGACGGGTAAAAGAGCAGTTTGGAGTAGAACTGGAACCGGAAGTGCGGTTTCTGGGAGAATTTTAGGAGGAGCTATGCGGTTTGTAATTGTGACGGGCATGTCGGGAGCCGGCAAAAGTACGGCACTGAAAATGCTGGAGGATATGGAGTATTTCTGTGTAGACAATCTGCCTGTGCCGCTGATTGACAAGTTTGTACAGCTGATTCATGACAGCGGTCCGGGGGAAATCGAAAAAGTAGCCATAGGAGTGGACATCCGAAGCGGAAAATCTCTGGATGAACTGGTATCCGTGCTGGAAAATATTCAGACTCCGGGATTGGGAATGGAAATTCTCTTTCTGGACGCAGATGAGGATGTGCTGGTAAGAAGATATAAAGAGACAAGGCGCAGTCACCCTCTGGCCGGAAATGGAAGAGTAGATGACGGTATTCGCAGGGAACGGGAAAAACTGAGAACCTTAAAAGAATGTGCGGATTATATTCTGGACACCAGTAAACTGCTGACCAGAGAACTGAAGGCAGAACTGGAAAAAATCTTTGTGGAGAACAGGGAATTTAAAAACCTTATGGTAACGGTACTTTCCTTTGGATTTAAGTATGGAATTCCCCAGGATGCGGATTTGGTCTTTGATGTGCGTTTCCTGCCGAACCCCTATTATCTGGAGAATCTCCGTCCTTTAAGCGGGAATGATGCCCCGGTTCGGGATTATGTGATGAATTTTGAGTTGGCGCATACCTTTTCAGACAAACTGGAGGACATGATTCGTTTTCTGATTCCGAACTATATTACAGAAGGCAAGACTCAGCTGGTCATTGCCGTGGGCTGTACAGGCGGCAAACACCGTTCGGTAACCCTGGCGAATGAGCTGTACCGCCGTCTGGGCGAAAACGAGGAATACGGAATCAGAGTAGAACATAGAGATATAGAAAAGGATGGAAAAAAATGTCTTTCTCCGGAAACGTAAAAGAGGAGCTGCTTCGCCAGGAAGACCCTGCCAGACATTGCAGGATTGCGGAGCTGGCTGCCATTATTGCCTTTCACGGCGAGATTGTCCGTCTGTCAACCAAAGAAATTATTCTCAGGTTATCTGCGGAAAATGAAAGTATTATAAGAAAGTGCTTTACATTACTGGAAAAAACGTTTAAAATAAATGGCGAAGTTTCTATTGATAAAAGAATAGTCAAAAAAAACAACCGATTTACAATTGACGTAGAGGACCCGAAGGAAACTGTGAAGATTTTACAGGCTGTGAAGCTTTTGACAGCGGACAGAAGACCTATACACAGTGATACCCTGGTCAGCCAAATGGTTATTCAGAAGAATTGCTGCAGACGTGCATTTTTAAGAGGTGCATTTCTGTGTGCCGGCTCTATCAGCGACCCAGAGAAGTTTTATCATTTTGAAATCGTGTGTACGACTCCGGCGAAGGCCCTGCAGCTGCAGGAAATCATCCAGTCTTTTGAAATTGATGCCAAGATAGTAAAACGCAAAAAGTATCATGTTGTTTATGTAAAGGAAGGCGCACAAATCGTAGAACTTTTGGGACTTATGGGAGCAGGAGTGTCTCTTATGAACCTGGAGAATGTCAGGATTCTGAAAGGGATGCGCAACACTGTAAACAGAAAGGTGAACTGCGAAACAGCGAATATCAACAAAACGGTAAATGCCGCTGTGAAGCAGATGGAGGATATTATTTATATCCGGGATACCGTAGGTCTCCACAGACTGCCGGAAAATCTGGAAGAGACAGCTTTATTGAGATTGGAATATCCACAGGCATCATTGAAGGAACTTGGAACTTTACTGTCAATCCCTGTAGGAAAATCCGGTATTAATCACAGACTGCGGAAAATATGCAGCATAGCAGAGGAGCTCAGAGGAGTCAAGGAGGAACAAGTATGATTAGAAAGTCCATTACTATCGGAATCTCAAACGGTCTGGAGGCAAGACCTATCGCAATGCTTGTACAGGTAGCGAGCCAGTACACAAGCAACATTTACCTGGAAAGCGAAGCAAGAAAGGTGAATGCCAAGAGCATCATGGGAATGATGAGTCTTGGATTGGATAACGGGGAAAGTGTAACAGTATCCGTAGACGGTGCTGACGAAGAAGAAGCTATGAAGAGCATAGAGGAATACCTGAGTAATAAAGCGAAATAATAGGAAGAGGAAAATATAAAGAGAATGTGAGCGGCCAGCCGGAATTCCATCTGCGAAATCCGGCTGGCCCTTTTTGCGGAAAAGTATCTACTTCTGTCCCTCACAGGGGATATTTTCGCCCCGTGCCACGGAATACTGCTGGCGGAACCAGTAAGTATAAAAATCCTCAAATCCCAGGGCTTCATACAGCTTTTTTGCAGGACGATTCCCTTGCACCACCTGCAGATAAGCAAAAGCCGCACCGCGCTGTCTGGAGGCTTCCAGCAGTGTTTCGCAGATAGCCCGCCCAATTCCTTTTCCACGGAAGTCCTGGTGTACGTGAATGGCATAAAGCCCTACATAATCCCGGTCCAGAATACCCAGTCCCGTTCCGATGATTCTGCCGCTATGCCATGCGCATACGGCCAGAGTGTCCTTTGGAATGGCTGCATACATGGAAGGGACGATTTTTAAATGGGTCTCGTTTGTCATTCCTTTCATGGCAAACAGCCCTTTCAGCCACTGGTCTGAAATTTCCGTATGAAGGGTGATATTTGGATTCTGCTTTCCGGACGCCTTATATGCATACAGGCTCCGTGTCATTACCTCTGTTACATGAGCCATGAAATACCCGCGTTCCATCAGCTTCTGGTCAAAAGAACTGTCCAGAAGAGGGTTAATCTTGTAAATGGCCGGAGTTCCCCATTTTTCATAAATGTCCTCACAGTAATCCAGCTTGTCCTGTAAGGGGATAGAAGAAGGGCCAAGCTGCTCAATACAGTTTGTTCTGTGCGTATAAAAATAAGAAAACCGGAGAATCCAGCCGTCATATATCTGCATTTGATAAGAAGGCCAGGCATTTAGCGAAAGGTCTTCCATGATTTTGATTTTCTGCTTTGTATCCATAGCGGTTTCCACCTTTTGCATTGCTATTTGTTTAAAGCATTAAACAGTAACATTATTATAATGGAAGGCGGGGGAAGAATCAAGACCTGCCTTGCAATCAGGAGAAAGTTGTAGTAGAATCGAGAAAGAACAGAAAATACAGGAGGCAAGATAAAATGAAAACAGAAAATGCTTGGAAAAAATACAGTGAGAAAACAGAAGTTTTTGATTTTTGCGAAAAATATAAATCCTTTATGAGCACCTGCAAGACAGAGCGGGAATGTGTGACTGAAATGGTACAGCAGGCAGAAGCAGCCGGATACCGCAATCTGAATGAAGTGATTGAAAATGGCGAGAGCCTGAAGCCGGGAGATAAAGTATATGCCAACAATATGGGAAAATGCCTGGCTATGTACATTATCGGTGAAGAACCCATGGAAAAAGGTATGAGAATCCTGGGCGCGCATATTGACTCCCCAAGACTGGATTTGAAACAGAATCCTTTATACGAAGACCAGGAACAGGCACTTCTGGACACTCATTATTACGGCGGTGTGAAGAAATATCAGTGGGTGACCCTTCCTATGGCGCTTCACGGGGCTGTGGCAAAGAAAAACGGCGAAGTAGTGAATGTGGTTATCGGTGAAGACGGGGATGACCCGGTAGTTGGTATTTCCGACCTGCTGATTCATCTGTCTGCAAAGCAGCTCCAGAAAACAGCTGCAGAGGTCATTGAGGGAGAAAACCTGAACGTGCTGGTGGGAAGCATGCCTTTGGACGGTAAGGAAGAAGAACCGGTCAGGGCGCAGATTCTCTCCATTTTGAAAGAAAAATATGATATGGAAGAGGAAGATTTCCTTTCCGCAGAATTTGAAGTAGTACCGGCAGGTCCGGCCAGAGATTACGGTCTGGACAGAAGCATGATTATGGCTTACGGACATGATGACCGAGTTTGCTCTTACCCTTCCTTTATGGCGACTCTTGCACAGGACAAAGTAAAATATACCTCTGTGTGCCTGCTGGTAGACAAGGAAGAGATTGGAAGTGTGGGAGCTACTGGTATGCAGTCCCGCTTCTTTGAAAATACCACAGCGGAAGTGATGTATGCAGCAGGACAATACAGCGAACTGCTTTTAAGAAGAGCGCTGAAAAATTCCATGATGCTGTCTTCAGATGTAAGTGCAGCTTTTGACCCTAATTATCCGGAAGTGATGGAAAAGAAAAACAGCGCATACCTGGGACACGGTATTACCTTCAACAAATACACCGGCTCCAGGGGAAAAGGCGGCTCTAATGACGCCAACCCGGAATACATTGCGAAACTGCGCAAAATTATGGATGACAACCAGGTTTCCTTCCAGACAGCAGAACTTGGAAAAGTAGACCAGGGCGGCGGCGGAACCATTGCCTACATACTGGCCAACTATAATATGGAAGTCATTGACTGCGGTGTGGCAGTGCTGAATATGCATGCTCCATGGGAAATTGCAAGCAAAGTGGATATCTATGAAGCTTACAGAGGATACTGCGCTTTCCTTGCAGCGGAAACGAAATAATAAATTGGCACTATACATCTGTGCCGAAAAATGTTAATATAGATTATATTATGAAAACATGAAGGCAAAGTTGTAAAGTGAGGAGTACACAAATGTCAAAAATACTGAAAATTATAGTGAATCTGGTGGTTCTCTTTTCCATAATCATTGCAGCCGCTCTTCTGGTACCTCCTTTTGCCGGGGTGGATACGGTTATGAACGACAATACCGGAACAGATACAAACCTTCCGGTAGGTTCTGTGGCCTACGGAAAGAGCGTCAATGTAAAGAAACTGGAAAAGAAGGATAAGATTATCTATAACGAAGGTTCCAGCACCTACATTTATGAGATTCAGGATATGGATGCCAGTGCAGGCGTTTATCAGGTGAAAGATGTCTACAGCAAAAGCAGTGACACTGAAAATATCAACTTGAACAAATCTGTTCCTAAAGTTGTGGTAGTGGTTCCCTTTATCGGATATGCAGCTATCGCTCTTCAAAGCAAAGAAGGTTTGATAGTAGTAGGCGTGGGAATTGTTTTCCTGGTGATTCTCTTTATTCTCTCAGAACTGTGGCGAAAAGACAGGGATGATGAGGAGGAAGACGAAGATGAGGACGGCGATACGGACGAGGAAGAAGATGAGGATGAAGACGAAGAAAAACTCAGCTTCCGGGAACGCCGCCGTCTGAGAAAGGAAGAAAAGCGCCGCCGCAAACTGGCGAAGAAAGGACTTCTGGATGAGGAGGAGGACGAAGAACTTCCGCCGGCTTCCGCAGAGAAAGAAAGTCCGGAACTTCAGGGCTTTGATGATGCCATGAAGGATGCGATGTCTTCCATTGCTATGGGTGTTGCAGCGGTCAGTGAACCGGAGCAGACACCAGATGCTACCATAGTTATGCCGAATGCAGAAGAACTGGAAAAGGCAGCACAGGAAGCGGCAGCAGAGCCGATGGAAAAAACTGTGCAGAGCAGCACGGAAACAGAGCAGCCGGAAATTCCTGTTGAACCGGAGACAGAAATTTCTGATTCTGAGAACTATAATAATATAGAAGAAACAGAATCTGAAGAGGCCGAAGAGGAGATTCCGGTTGATGTAAATGCGGTACCGAAAAGTCCAAGCGTACAGGAACTTCTCGCCAAAGCACAGGCAGCAGGAGAAACTCCGGAAGTCAAGACCGACGAAGAAAATAAAGTTACATTGCTGGATTACTCAGATATTGTATAAGAAGAGAAAACTGTCCTATGGAACAGCCTTCAGGAATACAACAAATTCCTGATGTGCGTTACTGGGGCAGTTTTTTATGGTTCGGACAGTTCTTTGTTATGTATGGGAAAAAATACAAAAAAATATAAAAACTCTTGAAAAAAAGCTTGCATTTTGGAAAAACTTCCATTATACTAACAAGTGCTGTGACATGATAGCTATGAAGCGCGAGGTTGCTGTCAAAGACAGGTTTTCCGTGGAGCGAATGTCAAGTTAGGAAACTGACGACAAGTCACTGTATTACATCTAAAGACTTACCACTAAGGTGGGAGTGTGTGTAGAAATCAAGATGACACACACGGGAATGTGTACAGTCGCCGCTTGTCGTACTAATTAAAAGTGCGAAAAGGAGGAGACTTTTTTTATGGCAAGTCAAGTAATGAGAATCACTTTAAAAGCTTATGACCATCAGTTAGTAGATGCGTCAGCAGGCAAAATTATCGAAACTGTTAAGAAGAATGGAGCAACTGTTAGCGGACCGGTACCGCTTCCTACAAAGAAAGAAGTAGTAACAATCCTGCGTGCAGTTCACAAATACAAAGATTCCAGAGAACAGTTCGAGCAGAGAACTCATAAAAGACTGATTGATATCATTGCACCGACACAGAAAACAGTTGACGCTCTGGCAAGACTGGAAATGCCGGCTGGTGTTTACATTGATATCAAAATGAAACAGAAATAATTCTGTTTAAGGTTAAGAGAGATTATCCTTACAAGGTTGATATAGAAGCAATGCTTTAAGCATCCACTTATGTTGACTGTTTGTCTAGGATGATTGCACATCACAGTGTAATCCGCTGTAGATTCACAGGAGGTAAAAAGAATGAAGAAAGCAATCTTAGCTACTAAAGTCGGAATGACTCAAATCTTCAACGAAGACGGAGTATTAACTCCAGTAACTGTATTGCAGGCTGGTCCTTGTGTGGTAACACAGGTTAAGACCATGGACAATGACGGTTACGAAGCAGTACAGGTTGGTTTTGCTGACAAGAGAGAAAATCTTGTAAACAAACCAATGAAAGGACACTTTGATAAAGCTGGTGTTTCCTGCAAGAGATTCGTCAGAGAATTAAAATTAGAAGGCGAATACACATTAGGACAGGAAATCAAAGCGGACATCTTTGCGGCAGGCGACAAAATCGACGCAACTGCAATCAGCAAAGGTAAAGGATTCCAGGGCGCTATCAAGAGACACGGACAGTCCAGAGGACCTATGGCTCACGGTTCTAAATATCACCGTCATGCAGGTTCCAACGGTGCTTGTTCTGACCCGTCCAAAGTATTCAAAGGAAAAAGAATGCCAGGACACATGGGACATGTAAAAGTAACTGTTCAGAATCTGGAAGTTGTAAGAGTTGACGCTGAAAACAACTTGCTGTTAGTGAAAGGCGCAGTTCCGGGACCTAAGAAATCCTTAGTTACAATCAAAGAAACTGTAAAATGCGGTAAATAAGTTTTCGTTGGAAAGGAGGACCACATAAAATGGCAAACGTATCTGTTTATAATATGGAAGGCAAAGAAGTTGGAACAATGGAATTAAACGATGCAGTGTTCGGTGTTGAAGTCAACGACCACTTAGTGCATTTAGCAGTTGTTCGCCAGCTTGCAAATAATCGTCAGGGAACACAGAAAGCAAAAACACGTTCTGAAGTTTCCGGAGGCGGAAGAAAACCTTGGAGACAGAAAGGAACTGGTCATGCAAGACAGGGTTCAACAAGATCTCCACAGTGGACAGGCGGCGGAGTTGTATTCGCTCCTACACCAAGAGACTATTCCGTTAAGATGAATAAGAAAGAAAGAAGATTAGCTCTTAAATCCGCTCTGACAAGCAGAGTTCAGGAAAACAAGCTTATCGTTCTTGATGAACTGAAATTAGATGAAGTAAAAACAAAAGCAATGCAGAATGTTTTAAATAACTTAAATGTTTCTAAAGCAATGGTTGTTTTAGCTGACAACGATGCAAACGTAGTATTATCTGCAAGAAACATTCCTGATGTTATCACAGCACTGCCAAACACAATCAACGTATATGACGTGCTGAAATACAACACAGTAATCTTAACAAAAGCTTCTGCAGCAGCAATCGAGGAGGTATACGCATAATGGCAAACGTAAAGTATTATGATGTAATCCTGAAACCAGTTGTGACTGAAAAAAGTATGGCTGCTATGGGCGAGAAAAAATATACTTTCTTAGTTCACACAGATGCAAACAAAACAATGATTAAAGAAGCTGTTGAGAAAATGTTCGAAGGAACAAAAGTAAAATCTGTCAACACAATGAACTTAGACGGAAAGAACAAAAGACGCGGTATGACTTTTGGAAAAACTGCTAAGACAAAAAAAGCTATCGTTACATTGACAGAAGACAGCAAAGATATTGAAATCTTTGAAGGACTTTAATTTAAGTCTTTCGGTTACGAAAATATAGACAAGCAGTCGAGAAAAAATAATCCGATATTTGGCTGCGGCAAAGAAACACCAGGGCATGTTGAAAGCCCGATGGTGCAGTTATGAAAGGAGAGACAGTAATGGGAATTAAAACATACAGCCCATATACACCTTCCAGAAGACACATGACAGGTTCTGATTTCTCTGAAATCACAACTTCTACACCAGAGAAATCTCTGGTAGTGTCCTTAAAGAAAAATGCTGGACGTAATAATCAGGGTAAAATTACAGTTAGACACCGCGGAGGCGGAAACAGAAGAAAATACAGACTCATCGACTTCAAGAGAAGAAAAGATGATATCCCTGCAACAGTTAAAACCATCGAATACGACCCGAACAGAACAGCTAACATTGCTCTTATCTCATACGCTGACGGTGAGAAAGCATATATCTTAGCTCCAGAAGGTTTAAAAGTTGGTATGAAGATTATGAATGGTGCTAATGCCGAAGTAAGAGTTGGTAACTGCTTACCATTATCTGAAATTCCGGTTGGTACTATGATTCACAATATCGAGCTGTATCCGGGAAAAGGCGGACAGTTGGTTCGTTCCGCTGGTAACGGAGCACAGTTAATGGCAAAAGAAGGCAAATATGCAACACTTCGTCTGCCATCAGGTGAAATGAGAATGGTTCCATTAAACTGCCGCGCTTCTATCGGCGTTGTAGGAAATGGCGAGCACAGCCTTATCAACATTGGTAAAGCAGGACGTAAACGTCACATGGGTATCAGACCTACAGTTCGCGGTTCCGTTATGAACCCGAATGACCATCCACACGGTGGTGGTGAAGGTAAGACTGGTATCGGACGCCCAGGTCCATGTACACCATGGGGCAAACCGGCTCTTGGCTTGAAGACAAGAAAGAAAAAGAAACAGTCTAACAAGTTAATCGTAAGAAGAAGAGATGGTAAAACATTAGCTAAATAGTAGGAGGTAAGACAATGGCTCGTTCATTAAAAAAAGGACCGTTCGCAGATGAAAGCTTACTGAAAAAAGTAGACGCTATGAATGCTGCTGGCGATAAGACAGTTATCAAAACATGGTCACGTCGTTCCACAATTTTCCCTTCCTTCGTTGGACATACAATCGCTGTTCATGACGGAAGAAAACATGTGCCGGTGTATGTAACAGAAGATATGGTTGGTCACAAACTCGGTGAGTTCGTTGCAACCAGAACATACAGAGGACATGGAAAAGACGAGAAAAAATCAGGTGTTCGCTAATATTTGAAAGGAGGCTTTTATCATGGCAAAAGGACATAGAAGTCAGATTAAAAGAGCAAGAAATGCTAATAAAGATACAAGACCGTCTGCAAAATTATCCTACGCAAGAATGTCCGTACAGAAAGCTTGCTATGTACTGGATGTAATTCGTGGTAAAGATGTTCAGACAGCACTGGGTATCTTAACATACAACCCAAGATACGCTTCCAGCGTAATCAAAAAATTACTGGAATCAGCAATCGCAAACGCTGAAAACAACAACGGTATGAATCCGGAAAATCTTTACATTGCAGAGTGCTACGCTAACAAAGCACCGACAATGAAGAGAATTAAACCGAGAGCTCAGGGTAGAGCTTACAGAATCGAAAAGAGAAACTGCCATATTACTGTTGTGTTAGATGAGAGATAAGGAGGAGTATCATGGGACAGAAAGTTAACCCACACGGACTCAGAGTCGGAGTTATCAAAGACTGGGATTCCAAATGGTATGCTGAAGGCGATTTCGCTGATAACTTAGTAGAAGACTACAACATCAGAACATACCTGAAAAAGAAATTATACAGCGCAGGTGTTTCCAAGATTGAAATCGAAAGAGCATCTGACAGAGTAAAAATCATTATCTACACTGCAAAACCGGGCGTTGTTATCGGTAAAGGCGGTGCAGAAATCGAAAAAGTAAAAGTTGAATTACAGAAATTCACAGATAAAAAAGTAGTTGTTGATATCAAAGAAGTAAAAAGACCGGACAAAGATGCGCAGTTAGTAGCTGAAAACATTGCATTACAGCTGGAAAACCGTATTTCTTTCCGTCGTGCTATGAAATCTACAATGTCCAGAACAATGAAAGCCGGAGCAAAAGGTATTAAAACTTCCGTATCCGGACGTCTTGGCGGTGCTGATATGGCTCGTACAGAGTTCTACAGCGAAGGAACTATTCCGCTTCAGACATTAAGAGCAGATATCGACTATGGTTTCGCTGAAGCAGATACCACTTACGGCAAAGTTGGCGTAAAAGCATGGGTCTACAATGGCGAAGTACTTCCAACAAAAGGAACTAAGGAAGGGAGCGATAAATAATTATGTTAATGCCAAAAAGAGTTAAACGTCGTAAACAGTTTCGCGGTTCCATGAAAGGAAAAGCATTAAGAGGAAATAAAATCAATTACGGTGAATTCGGTTTAGTTGCAACAGAACCATGCTGGATTCGTTCCAACCAGATTGAAGCAGCCCGTGTTGCCATGACTCGTTACATCAAACGTGGTGGTAAAGTATGGATTAAAATTTTCCCAGATAAACCAGTAACAGCAAAACCAGCAGAAACACGTATGGGTTCCGGTAAAGGTGCCTTAGAATACTGGGTAGCAGTTGTAAAGCCAGGCAGAGTAATGTTTGAAATCGCAGGCGTTCCGGAAGAAACAGCTCGTGAAGCGTTACGTCTTGCGATGCACAAGTTACCATGTAAATGTAAAATCGTTTCTCGTGCAGACTTAGAAGGCGGTGATAACAGTGAAAATTAAAAATTATGTAGAAGATTTAAAAACAAAATCAGCTGCAGAATTACAGGAAGAATTAGTAGCTGCTAAAAAGGAACTCTTTAACTTGAGATTTCAGAATGCAACAAATCAGCTGGACAACACAAGCAGAATTAAAGAAGTTCGTAAGAACATCGCTAGAATCCAGACTCTGATTGCTCAGAAAGCAAACGCATAAGGAATTCATTCCTAGAAATAGAAAGGAGCAGCATAATCGTGGAAAGAAATCTTAGAAAAACACGTGTTGGTAAAGTTGTAAGTGACAAAATGGATAAGACCATTGTTGTAGCTATCGAAGACCACGTTAAACATCCTCTTTACGGAAAAATCGTAAAGAGAACATATAAATTAAAAGCGCATGATGAAGAAAACACATGCAATATCGGTGATACTGTAAAAGTTATGGAAACAAGACCATTATCCAAAGATAAAAGATGGAGACTTGTTGAAGTAGTAGAAAGAGCAAAATAATTTGTAAGGAGGAATCTAAGCATGATTCAACAGGAAAGTAGACTTAGAGTCGCTGACAATACAGGTGCAAAAGAAATCCTCTGCATCCGTGTTATGGGTGGTTCTACTAGAAGATATGCTAACATCGGTGATGTAATCGTTGCTACCGTTAAAGATGCAACACCAGGCGGTGTTGTGAAAAAAGGTGACGTTGTGAAGGCCGTTGTTGTTCGTACTGTAAAAGGTGTTCGTCGTAAAGATGGTTCTTACATCAAATTCGATGAAAACGCTGCTGTTATTATCAAAGATGACAAGACACCGAAAGGAACTCGTATTTTTGGACCAGTAGCCAGAGAGCTTCGTGACAAACAGTTTATGAAAATTGTTTCCTTAGCTCCGGAAGTATTATAGGAGGTAAGCCTGATGTTTAAGATTAAAAAAGGTGATACTGTTAAAGTTATCGCTGGTAAAGATAAAGACAAAGAAGGAAAAGTAATCTCTGTTAATCCGAAAAAAGGCGCTGTTCTGGTTGAAGGCGTAAACATGATAACAAAGCACACAAAACCTTCCATGGCTAATCAGCAGGGCGGTATTGTGAACAAAGAAGCTTGGATTGATGCATCTAACGTAATGGTTATGCATGAAGGAAAAGCTACCAGAGTAGGCTTTAAAGTTGAAGATGGTAAAAAAGTGCGTTTCGCTAAAACTACAGGAAAAGTAATCGATTAATAAGAGAGGAGGCCAATATAGTGAGCAGACTGAAAGAAACTTACAAAAATGAAATCGTAGATGCTATGATTAAAAAGTTTGGTTATAAGAATATCATGGAAGTGCCGAAACTCGATAAAATCGTTGTAAACATGGGTGTAGGCGAAGCCAAAGATAATGCTAAACTGTTAGACGCAGCAGTAGCTGATATGGAATTAATCACAGGTCAGAAAGCTGTTACAACAAAAGCGAAAAATTCCGTTGCGAACTTCAAAATTCGTGAAGGTATGCCAATCGGCTGTAAAGTAACATTAAGAGGCGAGAAAATGTATGAATTTGCTGACCGTCTCATCAACTTAGCACTGCCTCGAGTACGTGACTTCCGCGGCGTTAACCCAAATGCTTTTGACGGCAGAGGAAACTACGCTCTGGGAATCAAAGAGCAGTTAATTTTCCCTGAAGTGGAATATGATAAAGTCGATAAAGTAAGAGGTATGGATATTATTTTCGTAACTACTGCTAAAACAGACGAAGAAGCTCGTGAATTATTGACATTATTCAACATGCCATTTGCAAAGTAAGATAAATTAGGAGGGAAAATTCATGGCTAAGACAGCAATGAAAGTTAAACAGCAGCGCAAACAGAAATTCTCTACAAGAGAATACAGCCGTTGCCGTATCTGTGGACGTCCACATGCTTACTTGAGAAAATACGGTATCTGCCGTGTTTGCTTCCGTGAATTAGCATACAAAGGCCAGATTCCGGGAGTTAAAAAAGCAAGCTGGTAGGCCGAAAGCAACTTGGTGAAAGCAAGCCGCAAGGCGCGGCTTGAACCTTAGTGCGAGGCCGTTCCCGAACCTGGCTGTGAACACTTAGTGAGGCAAAGCCGAATTTAGTGTGAACGCTCATCTCGAACCTTAGCGAAAACGTAGTTTGAGCTTAGTTGAGAGATGTTTCCGCCAGAGTTGAGGGAATATACCCCTTCTTTAGGTGTTGGGGAGAGAATCTCCCTTATACCTGTCGGGGATTTTAAATAAAAAAATAATTAACATGAAAAGTCTAAATTATAGGAGGAAACTATCATGACAATGAGCGATCCAATCGCAGATATGCTTACAAGAATCCGTAACGCAAACACTGCAAAACACGATACAGTAGATGTACCAGCATCTAAAATGAAACTTGCTATTGCTGACATTCTGTTAAAAGAAGGTTACATTGCAAAATACGACGTTTTAGAAGACGGAGTATTCAAAACCATCCGCATCACATTAAAATACGGTGCAGACAAAAATGAAAAAATCATTACAGGTCTGAAGAGAATTTCCAAACCAGGTCTTCGTATTTACGCTGGAAGCCAGGAAATTCCAAGAGTATTAGGTGGATTAGGTATTGCAATCCTTTCTACAAACCAGGGAGTTATCACAGATAAAGAAGCTAGAAAACTTCATGTAGGTGGAGAAGTTCTGGCATTTGTTTGGTAGGCCGAAAGCAACTTAGTGCGAGGTCATTCATGAACCTTAACGAAACCGAGCCAAAGGCGAGAGTTGAGTTTAGTTGAGTGAACATACTTCCAAAAATCTGACAAACATCAGAATGTGTCCAAGCGAGTTTTTATTATGTCCAAGCGAGAGGATAACAGGACTTTGTCCTTTATCATAGATAAATAGTAATACTGAAAACAGAAGGGAACCATAATCGGCCCTTCCGAAAATCTAAGTAAGGAGGAAATTGGTATGTCACGAATTGGAAGACTGCCTGTAGCTGTTCCGGCAGGAGTAGAAGTTAAAATTGCTGAGAACAACGTAGTGACTGTAAAAGGTCCTAAAGGAACACTTGAAAAAGCGTTGCCTGTTGAAATGTCAATTAAGTTAGAAGATGGTCATGTTGTTGTTACTAGACCAAACGACTTAAAGAAAATGAAATCTTTACACGGTTTAACAAGAACACTTATCCAGAATATGGTAACAGGTGTTAGCCAGGGATACGAAAAAACTCTGGAAGTAAACGGTGTAGGTTATAAAGCAGCAAAACAGGGTAAGAAACTGGTATTGAGCTTAGGATATTCTCACCCGGTTGAGATGGAAGACCCAGAAGGTCTGGAATCCAAAGTAGACGGAAACAAAATCGTTGTATCCGGTATTGATAAAGAAAAAGTTGGCCAGTACGCTGCTGAAATCAGAGATAAGAGAAGACCTGAACCATACAAAGGTAAAGGTATTAAATATGCTGATGAAGTTATCAGACGTAAAGTTGGTAAAACTGGTAAGAAATAAGTAAGGAGAGTGTAAAAATGGTTAGTAAAGTATCAAGAGCGAAAGTTCGCGCAAAAAAACATAGAAGATTACGTAATCATCTCAGCGGTACAACTGCTACACCTCGTTTAGCAGTATTCCGCAGCAATAATCATATGTATGCTCAAATTATTGACGATACAGTTGGAAAAACTCTTGTTTCTGCTTCTACAACACAGAAAGAAGTAAAAGCTGAGTTAGAAAAAACCAATAACGTTGATGCTGCAGCATACTTAGGTACAGTAATTGGCAAAAGAGCAGTAGAAGCTGGTATTAAAGAAGTTGTATTCGACAGAGGCGGCTTCATTTACCACGGAAAAGTTAAAGCATTAGCAGACGCAGCAAGAGAAGCTGGGTTAGAATTCTAATAAGGGAGGAAATGAACACATGAAACGTTCTATCATTGATGCTAGTCAGTTTGAATTAGAAGAAAAAGTAGTGTCAATCAAGCGTGTAACAAAGGTTGTTAAAGGTGGTCGTAACTTCCGTTTCACAGCTTTAGTTGTTGTTGGTGACGGCAACGGACACGTTGGCGCTGGTTTAGGTAAAGCAACTGAAATTCCGGAAGCTATCCGCAAAGGAAAAGAAGATGCTATGAAAAAATTAGTTAGTGTAGCAAGAGACGAAAACGGAAGTATTACACATGACTATGTTGGAAAATTCGGAAGTGCAGAAATGCTCTTAAAGAAAGCTCCAGAAGGTACAGGTGTTATTGCCGGAGGTCCAGCTCGTGCGGTTATTGAACTTGCAGGTATTAAGAACATTCGTACAAAATGTATGGGTTCCCGTAACAAACAGAACGTAGTTCTGGCTACAATCGCAGGTTTAAGCCAGTTAAAGACTCCGGAAGAAGTTGCAAAACTTCGCGGAAAATCTGTAGATGAGATTTTTGCATAAGGAGGATTAAAAAATGGCAGATAAATTAAAAATCACTCTGGTGAAATCTACAATCGGTGCTGTTCCGAAACATAAAAAAACAGTGGAAGCATTAGGTTTAAGAAAACTGAACAAAACAGTGGAAATGCCGGACAATGCTGCAGTTCGCGGTATGATTCAGCAGGTAAGACACTTAGTTAAAGTTGAAGAAATCTAATTAATATAAAGAAGGAGGTGCCATCATGGAATTATCAAATTTAAGACCAGCTGAAGGTTCTAAACAGAGCGATAACTTCAGAAGAGGCCGTGGACACGGTTCAGGTAATGGTAAGACAGCAGGTAAAGGCCACAAAGGTCAGAAAGCACGTTCCGGTGCAAAGAGACCAGGTTTTGAAGGTGGTCAGATGCCTTTATATAGAAGACTTCCTAAGAGAGGCTTCAAGTGCAGAAACTCTAAGGAAATCATCGCAGTAAACGTTGATATCTTAAACAGATTTGAAGACGGTACTGAAGTGACACCAGCAGCTTTATTAGCTTCCGGTGCTATCTCCAAGTTAGGAGACGGTGTAAAACTTCTTGGTAACGGAGAACTTACTAAGAAATTAAATGTAAAAGTAAACGCTGTAAGCGAAAGCGCAAAAGCCAAAATCGAAGCCGCAGGTGGAACAGTTGAGGTGATCTAATGCTCAAGACTCTTAAGAATGCCTTTAAGATAAAGGATATAAGACGTCGAATTTTCTATGTATTCCTGATGTTGATTGTGATTCGTATTGGTTCACAGTTGCCGATTCCGGGAGTAAATAGTGATTATTTTAAAGAATGGTTTGCGAGCCAGTCCAGTGATGCGTTCAATTTTTTTGACGCCTTCACCGGCGGTTCCTTTACCGAAATGTCAATTTTTGCATTAAATATCACCCCATATATTACTTCTTCTATCATCATTCAGCTTTTGACCATTGCAATTCCAAAGCTGGAAGAAATGCAGCGTGATGGAGAAGAGGGCAGGAAGAAAATGACTGCAATCACCCGTTATCTGACTATCGGTCTTTCTTTATTCCAGTCTGTTGCCATGACAATCGGATTTGGTAATAAAGGTCTGATTCCAGATATGAATTTCGGCAAAGCAGTCGTTGTAGTAACCTGTCTGACAGCAGGCTCGGCATTATTAATGTGGATTGGTGAGCAGATTACTGACAAGGGTGTGGGAAACGGTATCTCTATTGTTTTGATGATTAATATCGTCTCCAGAATCCCAAGCGATATGGTGACTCTTTTTGACCAGTTTGTCAAAGGAAAGACCTATGCAAAGGGTGCTTTGGCAGCCGTAATTATTGCAGCTGTTATCCTGGTTGTTGTCGTTTTAGTATTAATCTTAAACGGCGGTATCAGAAGAATCCCTGTACAGTATTCTAAAAAGATGGTCGGCAGAAAAGTAATGGGCGGTCAGTCCAGTTCCATTCCTTTAAAGGTAAACACAGCAGGTGTTATTCCGATTATCTTTGCCTCTTCTTTGATGTCTTTCCCGGTTCTGATTGCAAGCTTCATGGGAAAAACGGGGGGAACAGGCGTCGGAAGCCAGATTCTGAAAGGACTTACTTCCAGCAACTGGTTTAATCCGAGTGAACCCATATATTCTATTGGTTTGGTCGTATACATTGTATTAGTTATCTTCTTTGCATATTTTTATACATCTATCACTTTCAACCCTATGGAAGTGGCAGATGATATGAAAAAGCGCGGTGGATTTATCCCGGGTATCCGTCCCGGAAAACCAACACAGGAATATCTGGAAAAAATCTTGAGTTATTTAATCTTCATCGGTGCTGCAGGTCTTGTAATCGTTGCAGTCATCCCGTTCTTCTTTAACGGTGTGTTCGGCGCGAATGTTTCCTTCGGAGGAACTTCACTTATCATCGTGGTAGGCGTTGTTCTGGAAACATTGAAACAGATTGAATCCCGCATGTTGGTTCGTAACTATAAAGGTTTTTTAAGTGAATAAAAGATAAGTTTAGGAAGAAACCGTCGCAGAGAAAGCAGTTTGACTGCTTTACAGGGCAAGAGAGGAGTCACAAGACTGTGGTTCTTCGTTGCTGCGGCGGTTTTTGCCATATTCGAAAGCGAAGTATCTTTTTGAAAGGGGTAAGGGTATGAAAATTATTATGTTAGGCGCTCCGGGAGCAGGAAAAGGTACACAGGCAAAGAAAATTGCCAAAAAGTATGAAATTCCTCATATCTCTACAGGAGATATTTTCAGAGCCAACATTAAGAACAATACAGAATTAGGGAAAAAAGCAAAAACTTACATGGATAAGGGGCTTTTGGTTCCGGATGAACTGACTGTGGATTTGGTCATTGACCGTGTACAGCAGGAAGACTGCAAAAATGGATACATTCTGGATGGTTTTCCAAGAACCATTCCGCAGGCAGAGAGTCTGGATGCAGCACTGGCAAAAATGGGAGAAAAAGTGGATTTTGCCATTAACGTAGAAGTTCCTGATGAAAATATTGTAAACCGTATGTCAGGACGCAGAGCCTGCGTAGGCTGCGGCGCAACTTATCATATCAAATACAATGCGCCGAAAACAGAAGATATCTGTGATGTCTGCGGCGAAAAGCTGGTGCTCAGAGAAGATGACCAGCCAGAGACAGTACTGAAACGTCTGGGAGTATACCATGACCAGACACAGCCTTTGATTGAATATTATGCAAAGGCCGGCGTGCTGAAAGAAGTAGACGGCACCGTTGATATGGAAGATGTTTTTCAGGCGATTGTCAGCGTGTTAGGAGAGTAAAAGATGTCAGTAACAATAAAAACTGCCAGAGAGATAGAATTAATGAGAGAAGCCGGAAGACTTCTGGAAAAAGTGCACGATGAACTGGGCGCTTTTATTAAGCCGGGAATCAGTACTCTGGATATTGACCGGCTTGGAGAAAAATTAATCCGAAGTCTGGGCTGTACCCCTAACTTTTTAAATTATAATGGATACCCTGCTTCCATCTGTGTATCTGTCAATGATGAGGTTGTACATGGAATCCCGAAAAAGAACCGGATTCTGCAGGAAGGAGATATTGTAAGTCTGGATGCAGGTCTGATTTACAAAGGATACCATTCTGATGCAGCCCGTACCCATGCAGTGGGACAGATTTCACCGGAAGCGCAGAAGCTGATGGATGTGACGAAGCAGAGCTTTTTCGAGGGCATGAAATATGCGAAAGCCGGAAATCATTTGAATGATATCTCTTCTGCTATCGGCGGTTATGCAGAAAAATTCGGCTATGGTGTAGTTCGCGACCTGGTAGGACACGGAATCGGAACTCATCTTCATGAAGATCCTCAGATTCCTAATTTTCCCCAGAGACGCAGAGGAATCCGTCTGGTTCCGGGAATGACTCTGGCGATTGAGCCTATGATTAATCAGGGCAGAGCCGATGTAGAGTGGCTGGATGATGACTGGACCGTAGTAACCGAGGACGGTTCTTTATCCGCACATTACGAGAACACCATTCTCATTACCGAAGGTGAACCTGAAATTCTCACCCTGAGTAAATAAGGGAGGTTCTATGAGAGCATTTGTAAAAGGCATGCTGGCCCGTTCCAAGGCAGGGCACGATACCGGAAAACTGTTTGTAGTTATGCAGGCAGAGGAAGAGTTTGTGTATCTGGCAGACGGCCGGTGCCGGACCCTGGATAAGCAGAAAAAAAAGAGAAGAAAGCACATTCAGATTATTTACAGAATACCCGCCCTTCTTCAGGAAAAAATGGAAAAAGGCGAAGAACTGCGGGATGAAGATATCAGAAAAGCCATTAAAGATTATGAAAAGAATCAGCAGGAGGTTTAATTTATGTCAAAGGCAGACGTTATTGAAGTAGAAGGAACTGTGTTAGAAAAATTACCTAACGCTATGTTCAAAGTAGAGCTGGAAAACAAACATGTGATTTTAGCACACATCAGCGGAAAGCTGAGAATGAATTTTATCCGTATTCTTCCGGGAGATAAGGTGACCATTGAGATGTCCCCATACGATTTGAGCAAAGGAAGAATTATCTGGAGAGATAAATAAAAACGAAAAAAGAGGGGGCGGCGCTTTTGGCTGCAGACACAATTTCTGTGCTGCAGGCAGAAGCGCCGCCTTTTGCTGTTTCATGGACTTATAGTTTGTCGTACATCTTTTCTGCACTGTCACTGGTTTTCAGCAATAAGAATTTGCGTATGGAAAAAATAACGGCAATGGCCACAACGCCTATAAGGGTTTCCGTCATATTCAGATGTTCCACAACCATCTGCCTGGCGATAGCAAACATCAGAACTTCCAGCAGGTTTTCTGCCGTGTGTTTGGCCAGCATTTTTACGAACTCCACACCGATAAGAAGTGTAAGCGCATCGCCAAGAAATGCGGTAAACTGCTCAGCAGTGATTTCCAGAAGAGGAATTGTGATAAAATTATGTACCATGGGAATGATAAGTATCACAATTACAAGCAGTATGACTGCAGACAACAGAATTTCCGTATAGCGGGAAACCGTATAGATGATTTCATTCAGTTTTCGTTTCATATCCGAGGCAAAAGCTCTCCTTTCTGATAGTTTTGAGTTGAAATGAATTTGTAATAATTGATAGATTTATCATACCATAAGAAAGAGAGAAAACGAAGAAAAATATGAAAAGTTGGGAAAATTTCCGGCAGAAGTTTTGTAGATTCTTCCGTGAAAACCGTAAAAACACAGGAAAAGCAGAAAAAAATCAGAGTTTAAGAAATGGAAAAAGATGGTAAAATAGCGGATTATCTGTAACAAAAACTTAAAAAAATCCAAGTTTTTACTTGCAAAACACCCGTTTCTATGATATTATATACAGGAAGTTTGAAAAATGTTTCGAAAATGTTACAGAATTTTGACGGAGTGTAAAAATTAATTTTGGAGAGGTACATAAAAGTATGAAAAAAAGATTATTATGTCTGTCACTGATTTTTGCTATGACAGCGGCACAGGTGATGCCTGTATCAGCTGCAAGAAAAGATGATTTACAGGCCGAGAAGTCTGCAACACAGAGTAAATTGTCAGAGGCTGAGTCAAAGGCAAGTAGTTTGGAAAGCAAAAAGAATGCATTAATGGGACAGATTGATTCCACTCAGCAGGAATTGGTAAGTGTTATTTCACAGATTGAAATTCTTGATGAGGATATTAAAGAAAAAGAAGCTGACATTGAAAAAACAAAAGAAGACCTTAAGAAGGCAGAAGCTGACCGTGACGAACAGTACGAAGCTATGAAGCTGAGAATTCAGTACATGTATGAAAACGGCGGCAATGATACATGGGCACAGATTTTATTAGAGTCTGACAGTATTGCGTCTATGCTGGCGAAAGCAGAAAATACAGAGAAGATGTATGCTTACGACAGAGATGAATTACAGAAAATGAAAGATATTGTTCAGGAAGTGACTGACCTGGAAGAAAAGCTGGAAGGCGAGAAAGCAGAATTGGAAACTGCTAAAAATGAGCAGGAAGGCATGAAAGCTTCTCTTCAGACGAAAGTGGACAACTTAAAAGCAAACGCAGAAGATTATGAAGCACAGATTGCGTCTGCAAGAGCACAGGCTCAGGAATACAAAAACTTGATTGAACAGCAGAACGCAGAACTGAAGAAAATTCAGGAACAGGAAGCGGCAGCAGCAAAAGCAGCACAGGAAGCGGCTAAGAAGAAAACACAGCAGAGCAACACAAATACAGGAAATGCTGTTACAGGCGGTACTACAACAAACAACAATGGTGGTACAAGCAACAATAATAATAACAATAACAATACATCTTCTACAGATGACAGCAGCAACGATAGCAGTGAAAACACAAACAGTGGAAATACCAATACAGATACAACACCGGATACAGATGCAGGAAGCAGTAACAGCGGAAGCACACAGGAAGATAACTCTTCTTCTGCACCGTCCTATGACAGCAGCACAGGCGCAGCGGTTGTAGCTTATGCAAAACAGTTTATCGGTAATCCGTATGTATACGGCGGAAACAGTCTGACAAACGGTATTGACTGTTCCGGATTTACACAGCAGATATTTGCGCACTTCGGATACAGCCTTCCGCGTACAAGTGATGCACAGGCAAATTCTGGTGTAGGAATTGATTATTCTGAATCTCGTGCAGGTGATATTATTGTATATCCTGGACATGTGGCAATCCTTACAGGAGATGGCGGAATCGTACATGCTTCCAACAGCGCTCCGTATCCAAAGGGTGGTATTAAATATACAGCGAACGCGTTATATCGTTCTTATATCGCAGTTAGACGTATTGTGCAGTAATTAGAAGATAGAAGAAAAGAATACATAAAAATAGAGAGCAGTTCTTTTGTTGAATTCAACACGGGAATTGCTCTTTTTTTGAAAGAAAGAGGTAAAATATGGGATTTTCTTTAGATGTCAGTGTGCCGGTTTTCACGGTGTTTCTGCAAGGACTTATCAGCTTTTTCTCTCCCTGTATTCTTCCCCTGATTCCCCTGTATATCGGCTATTTGTCAGGTGGAACAGGCACCATGGGCGAAGACGGGAAAATGCATTATAAAAAGAGCAAGGTGATGCTGCATACCTTTTGTTTTGTAATCGGCGTCAGTTTTGCCTTTTTTCTTCTGGGGCTGGGATTTTCTGCTATGGGAGAATTTTTTAAGAGCAACCAGGCTTTGTTTGCCAGAATCGGCGGGATTCTGGTAGTGTTTCTGGGGCTGTATCAGTTAGGGGTATTTGGGAGCAGCAAGATTCTGGGAAATGAGCGAAGGCTGCCTCTGAAGCTGAACGTATTGGCCATGTCCCCCATAACGGCGCTGCTTATGGGATTTACCTTCAGCTTTGCCTGGACGCCCTGTGTGGGACCGGCGCTTACCAGTGTTTTGCTTATGGCAGCTTCTGCCAGTACCCGTGGCATGGGATTTCTGCTTATTGGTGTGTACACAGTAGGATTTGTACTTCCGTTTCTGGCTGTGGGACTTTTCACCTCCACAGTCCTGGAATTTTTTAAAAGTCACGGGAAGGCCGTGCGCTATACTGTGAAAGCGGGCGGTGTTTTGATGGTTCTCATGGGAGTTTTGATGTTTACCGGAAAGATGAATTCCGTTACCGGATATTTGTCCGGAGTGCCGGCAGATACGGTTCAGGAAAAAGAGGAGAGTAAGACAGAAGAAGAGAATACATCTGCAGGTACAGAAGAAACTGTTACACCGGCTGTAGATTTTACGCTGAAAGACCAGTATGGCAATACCCACACCCTTTCAGAATATAAAGGGAAAACCGTGTTTTTGAATTTCTGGGCAACCTGGTGTCACCCCTGTAAAGCGGAAATGCCTGATATTCAGAAAATTTGTGAGGAATATCAGGAAAAAGGAGATGACAGCCTGGTGATTCTGGGAATCGCGGCGCCAAACTGGGGGCAGGAGCAGTCCCAGGAGGGCATAACAGCCTTTTTGGAGGAAATGGGATATACTTACCCGGTAGTTATGGATACCACGGGAGAAATGTTTATGGCTTATGGAATCAGTTCTTTTCCTACGACGTTTATGATTGACAAGGAGGGAAACGTGTTCGGATATGCCAGCGGACAGTTAAGCGAGGATATGATGCGAAGCATTATCCGGCAGACGGTGGAAGGGAAAAGAGAATAGAGAAGTTTTGCAGAGAAAATTCCATTGTTATGGTTTGGTTATTTTTCTGTGTTAGAATCCTTTCTGTAAATAGGAAATAAAGCTATTTACAGAAAGGATTTTATATTATGAAGGATTGGATTTTGGAGACCAGACATTTAACAAAAAGTTATAAAGGACAGCAGGCTGTCAGCGATATTTCTTTGAAGATTCCAAGAAATGGTGTTTATGGACTTTTGGGGCCGAATGGGGCCGGAAAGTCTACAACACTCAAAATGCTTACTGGGATTCTGAGGCCAGACAGTGGAGCGGTGATTTTTGACGGAAAGATATGGAAAAGAGAAATGCTTTCTGAGATTGGGGCTCTGATAGAAGCACCAGCACTTTATGGAAATCTGACGGCAAGAGAGAATCTTGGGATACATGCGACTTTAATGGGGCTGCCAAAGGAACGGATAGAGGAAGTGCTTGAGATTGTGGATTTAAAAGATACAGGGAAAAAGAGAACTGCCCAGTTTTCTATGGGGATGAAGCAGCGTATGGGGATAGCAATTGCTTTGTTAAATCATCCCAGATTGTTGATTTTGGATGAGCCCACCAATGGACTTGACCCTTTTGGCATACAGGAACTGCGGGAGATGATAGCTTCTTTCGGACGGCAGGGAATCACGGTGATTCTGTCCAGCCATATTTTATCTGAGGTATCTCAAGTCGTGGATGAAATTGGTATTATCAGCCAGGGACGCTTATTGTTTCAAGGTGTGCCGGATACGCAGGAGAATCTGGAACAGTTTTTTAACGAAGTCATTTTAAAAGGGGGAAAGAACCATGAAAGAGCTTAAAGCAGAACTTTTAAAATATCGCAGAACATTTACCGGAAAACTAATTGTGTGGATTCCTTTGTTCTTTGCTGTTTATGCCTTTGTCATTGGCATGATTATGGAAAATAGTTCACAGGCCCAGAAAATGGCATATACAGGAACAAGCTGGGCTGTGTTTTTGGCACTGGTTTTCAACTGGTGGTCTTTTCTGTTTATGCCCCTTGGTATGGGACTTTTTGGAACATTAGTGGCCTGGCAGGAAAAGCGGGCCGGAAACTGGCGCGTGCTGCAGATTCACGCAAACCCACCAAGACGGCAGTGGATCGCGAAAATCGGCGGAATGGCGGTTTATTCTCTGTTTTCTTCCCTGGTGCTCATATTGGTGACGGTGGTGACAGGATTTTTCACAGCGCAGGGAATTATGCCTTTTGCACGTATTGTGGCGGGCGCTCTTCTTTGCTGGCTGACTTCTCTCGCGCTGATTCCCATACAGCTTTGGGCAGCGGCAGCAGGTGGAATGTCCGTAAGCCTTGGTATGGGATTTGCGGGAATGTTTGCGGGGGTGTTTTTGGCACCTGAAAAATACTGGGTATTTTGTCCGTGGAGCTGGCCTGTGAGACTTATGTGCCCGATTATTGGGGTACATCCCAATGGCGTGCTGCTTTCGCCGGATAGTCCCCTGCGAAATGCTTCTGTTATTTGGGCAGGAACCGTCCTTTCTTTGGGAATATTTTTGGTACTTACACTTCTTACGGGAATTTGGTTTGAGAGGAGGGAGGTGGCATGAGAATCTTTGTAGCTGAATGGATGAAAACCAGACACACCATCCTTCACAGGCTGGTACTTCTGATACCTTTGTTTTGCTCTTTGGCAGTTCTGGGATATGCGGCCTACAGGAAAAACAGTTTTTCGCTGGCCTTTTTTTACCAGGGATTTTTTCTTATATGGTCGGCGGTGCTTCTCCCATTAGGTGTGGGAATTTTGACAGGTATTCTGGTTCATGAGGAGGAAGAGGCAGGAAATTTTTATGGATTGCTGCAGTGCAGTAGAAAGAGAAGCAGTTTATATCTGGGAAAATTTTCAGCAGCATTGGTTTTCTTGACAGGCAGTACCTTTTTGACTACACTGATAATCAGTACAGGGCTGTGTTTTCTTTTGCAGAAGGAAAGGGGAGTGGGGCTGTTTTTGACGGCTGCTTGTTTGGCCGTATGTGGAGTGCTCCCCGTTTTAGCAGTTCATTTGTGGATAAGTTTCGCATTTGGCATGGGAGCTTCTGTGGGAGTTGGGATTTGCGGCTTACTGCTGGCAGTTCTTCTGGGGAGCACATCTTTGGGAGACCATATCTGGTATGCGGTTCCGTGGACTTATCCGGTGAAAATGGCGATGTTTCCTATGGCCTTTTCTATGTTTCCGGAGAATATGCGCACAGAAGCAGAAAAACCCTTTGTACTGGCTTTTGCATTGAGTCTCGTGCTTAGTGTGCTTATTCTGGCAGGGAGCATGCTCTGGTTTGAAAAATGGGAAGGACGAGGTGGAAACCGTTGAGTAGAATTTTGATAATTGATGATGAGAAAGATTTAGTTTCTCTTCTGGATAAAAAATTGAAGAAAAACGGTCATGAGGTTTTGACGGCTAAGGATGGTGAAGAAGGTATGAAATTGGCGGCACATTTTCCGGATTTGATTCTTTTGGATATCATGATGCCCAAAATGAATGGATTTGAAGTATGCCGCAGTATCCGGGAACGGGTGTATTGTCCCATTCTGTTTCTGAGTGCAAGGCAGTCGGAGTCAGATAAACTCAAAGGTTTTGCCCTTGGGGGAGATGATTATATTACGAAACCCTTTGGTATACGGGAATTGATGGCAAAAATCGAGGCAAATCTACGCAGGGAACAACGTATGCAGTGTATACAGGTAGAAAGAAAGCGCACCAGACTGTACTTCGGAAATCTCACGCTGGATATGCAGGGGAGGAGTGTTCGGATTGGAGAAAAAGAAATTCCTCTTACCAGAACCGAGTATGACATTGTGGAATTTCTGGCCCTTCATGCAGGGCAGGTATTCACCAAAGAACAGATATACGAATGCGTATGGGGATATGATGGAACCGGAGATAATACAACGGTGGTAGAACGGATTAAAAAAATCCGGGGAAAATTTGCTGAAGCGGAATCCGGAATACAGTATATTTCCACAGTATGGGGGATTGGATATAAATGGAACTGAAAAAAATGTCGATTGTTGCTCAATTTCGTATGAATCTTGTGGAAATTCTTGTCTCTACGATTTTGACTTCGGTTTTGACGTATGTGCTGGCCGTTTTTGTGTTTTTGTTTGCAGAGGGAACAGGCAGTATTTATCCGGAAAATTATTATGAACAGCAGATACCTGAGATTGAGGAGTATCTGCAAAGACAGCAAAAGAGCGGAATGTCGGCGGTGCAGCAAGAGGAACTGAATAAACTGGTGCAGGGAGAAGACTTTTTTTATCAGGCAGTAGACCGTCAGGGCAAGTTTTTGTATGGCACTTATGAAGAAACGATTTTTTTTTCGGAAGAAGAGATGTATGAGAAAATAAATACAACGGCAAAAGTGGGAAATCATTATGTGTATATTGTGCCTGTGATTGACAGCGCCGGAAAAATCGATGGTGCGGTAGCGCTTGTTTATGGCTTGCGTCTGTCTGTAGTAAACAGTGGGAAAGCCTGGATAAGTATAGCGCTGTTTTGCGTTTTGAGCTGTCCTTTTTTCTATATGATTTTGTTTACCGCACTCTTTTCCGGAAGATTTGCAGGGAATCTGACGAAGCCATTGCGTATGCTGGAAGAAGGAGCCCGGCAGATAGAGCGGAAAAATCTGAATTTCGAGATTTCCTATGCAGCAGACAATGAATTGGGGCAATTATGCAGAGCCTTCTCTTCCATGCAGGAGGAATTAAAAAAATCTCTGTCCCGTCAATGGAAGATGGAGCAGGAGCGGACAGAGACGGTAGAAGCGCTGGCCCATGATTTGAAATCGCCCCTCTCTATTATTAAGGCTTATACAGAAGCTATGGAAGATGATACGGAGATAGATCAGGAGCAGAGCGCATACCTTTCAGTCATTGAAGAAAACATAGAAAAGAGTATTTCTTTGGTGAAACAAATGCAGTATACTTCGGAGATTACCTCTCCCGACATTCACATAGACCAAAATCAGGTGGACTTGCGGGAGTTCCTCTGGAAAAAACAAAAAGACTATGAAATACAGGCAAGGGAGAAACAAATTTCCATACAGCTTGTTTTTTCAGAGACTTTGCCAGCGCGGATAGAAACAGATAAAAAGAAACTGGAAAGGATTCTGGACAATGTGGTGTCCAACAGCATCGCGTATACGCCTTTGGGAGGACGGATTGAAATAAGGGCAGAGGCAGATGAGGAATGTATTTTTTATTTTATTGAAGATACGGGAAAAGGATTTACCTTGAAGGATATGGAAAAAGCCATGGAAAAATTTTATCGCGGAGATGAAGCACGTTCCAGCGAAGGGGCACATTCCGGTTTGGGGTTGTATATTGTTTGGCGGCTTTCTCAGGTGCTGGGCGGTTCGGTGGAAATTGGGAACAGAGAGAGCGGAGGTGCCTGGGTGAAAGTCTGGCACAGGTGGAAGTAGCTGCTTTTTCATAAATGAAAAAACCGGTCATAGGAAATTTGTTCCAATGACCGGTTTTTAAGAAATAAAAAAAGCGCGAGACGGGACTCGAACCCGCGGCCTCGACCTTGGCAAGGTCGCGCTCCACCAACTGAGCCACTCGCGCATAAGCGGGTGATGGGAATCGAACCCACATATCCAGCTTGGAAGGCTGGTGTTCTACCACTGAACTACACCCGCAGGTTATTTTGTTTTTGTCTTGCTCGCTTAAGACTTGTTTATCATACACCAGGAAGAAACAAATGTCAACACTTTTTTGAAAAAAATTTTTGAATTTTTCAAAAAGTGTATATAATACATATAATTTAAAAAACAGACGGCCTCTCGGAGGAAGAATGCCGCCTGTTTTCCGTATATGATTTTTTATTTTACAGGACTCAGCATAAATTACGGTTGCTTTACAAACCGTTCATAGATATAGCGGTTAGCCGCTTCCTCCTGGCTGTCATCCAGAGGAGACAGTTCTGCAGTTCCGTATTTCCGTTTCAGTGCATTGGAAAGCAGGTAATCGCACAGATGGGGATTTTTTGGCAGAAGGGGGCCATGGAGATAAGTTCCCACGACGTTTTTGTAGAGAACGCCTTCACAGCCGTCTTCTCCGTTATTTCCGTGTCCGTAGAGCACGTTTCCAAGAGGTTTGTTGTCTCCGATGTATGTCCGTCCTCCATGATTTTCAAAGCCCACAATGGGAAGGGCGAAATCCGGATTTTCCAGAACAATGTTGTCAATGAGTCTTGGGCTGCCCTGTTCTGTGTACAAATCCACAAGGGCAAGTCCTTCAATGGTACCTTCCTCGGTTTTGTAATAATGCCCAAGAAGCTGATAGCCGCCACAGACAGCCAGAACACTGCCGCCGTCTTCGACATAGGATTTAAAATTTTCCTGAATACTTCGCAGTTTACTGCACACAATCATCTGCTCCCGGTCAGAACCACCGCCCAGCAGCACAATGTCCAGGGAAGAGAAATTTACAGAATCCTCCAGGGCGAATTCTATGGTTTCCGCTTCAATGCCTCTCCACTCACAGCGTTTCATCATGCACTGAATGTTTCCACGGTCTCCGTACAGATTCAGAAGGTCAGGATATAGATGCCCGATAGTAAGTTTCATGATTTTCTGCCCTCCATTTTCTTCAAAATATTGTGTGTGGTGTAAAGTCCCGTATAGTTTACCAGAACGTATAAATTTTTCACACCGTTTTCGATTTTGGCGGAAATGGCTTTTTCAATGTCCGATTCTGCCTCGCAGGGAATGTCCACATATTTCAAACGAAGCTGCATGTCCCGGAAACGGATACCGCAGACCGTGATAGAAGCCGCATGGGTATCTTTTAATCGGTCAAAGTCCACATCCCAGAGCCAGGAAACGTCTGTGCCGTCCTGACTGTTGTCGTTAATGAGAATGATAATGTCTTTTGGTGTTTGGTCTGTCATCACTGCGGAAATGTTCTGGTTAAAACCTGCCGGATTTTTTGCCAGATTCAGCATGACCTTGGTTCCTCTAATCTGGAACAATTCGTTTCTGCCGAACTGTGGGGTGTAGTCCCCCAGAATTTTATTAAAATTGTCCAGAGGAATGCCTGCCACAGAAGCAGCAGCATATACTGCCAGAATATTGTATACATTATAAAAGCCCCGGTAATTGGTTTTAATATGAAAATCCTTTACATCAAAGGCAATGCCATTGGAAAGAGAAATGTTTTCTCCATCGTAATCCGGTATGGGGCGTTTAAAGCCGCATTTGGAACAGTAGTAATCGCCCAGCTGGCTGTAGTGATAAAAGTTGTACTGCATTTTCGCTCCGCAGCATTTGCAGAACTGTCCCTCCCGTATTTCCCGGCTGTTTTCTTCTGCAAGCACCGGGCGGCTGATGCCATAGGATACCCGGGCGTTTTCGTTTTCCAGAGCCAGGTAGGAGGAGAGAGAATCGTCTGCATTAAATAAAAGCTTCATTTTTGGGGCCATTTTCATGGCTTTTGACAACAGATTCATGGTAATGTCAATTTCCCCGTACCGGTCCAGCTGATCCCGAAACAGGTTGGTGAGCACCATGTAGTCCGGCTGAAAATGAGGGAATACGCGTACTGTAGAGGCTTCGTCAATTTCAATACAGGCATAATCCGCTTTTAAATGTCCCGTAAATCCTGCATTTAGCACAAAGGCAGAAACTACCCCGTTTAACATATTGGAACCTGTGCGGTTGCAGACCACTTTTTTGCCATTGGCTTCCAAAACAGAGGACAGAAGGTTGTTAGTGGTTGTCTTTCCATTGGTGCCGCAGACTACAAAGATTTCCTGCTTTACTTCTTTGGCCAGTTCTTTGAGAATAGGCGGATAAATGGCAAGAGCCGCTTTTCCGGCCAGCGTCACTCCCTGCTTTCCTGTGAGCCGGCAGGCGGTTTTGATGATGTGGGCGCTCCACACCGCGAAAAGTCTTCGTATATTCATAGTCAATTCATTCCTTTTGCTTTTTCACAACATAAATTGTGAGAATAGTATTGTGGTTTTTCATGATTCATTATACATAAACTGGAGAGAGAGTACAACTAAAATCAATGCCAGCAGATAGGGGAAAAAACGATCCCTTGAAAAAACTCCGCAAAAAAGAACGGAAAAATGAGAAAAAATGGTTGAAATTTCCCGGCGCATATGATAAGATTGCTTTGTTGCTGTAAGACAGCAATATACGAAAAGCCCAGATAGCTCAGTTGGTAGAGCAGAGGACTGAAAATCCTCGTGTCGCTGGTTCGATTCCGGCTCTGGGCATTTTTTTATAACCAAAATGTCTTTGTGTAGAAGACAAATATCTTTGGTGTAAAGAATGATAAAGCAGAAAGGAAGGATGGAAACGATGTATTCATTGGAAGAAATCAGAAACACAGACCCTGAAATTGCAGATTGTATCTGCAAAGAGGTAGAGCGTCAGAATTCGCATATTGAGCTGATTGCCTCAGAAAACTGGGTGAGTAAAGCCGTGATGGCTGCTATGGGAAGCCCTCTCACCAACAAATATGCAGAAGGCTATCCGGGAAAGCGGTATTATGGAGGCTGTGAGTGTGTAGATGAGATAGAGCAGCTTGCCATGGAAAGAGCAAAAGAACTGTTTGGGTGCGAGTATGTCAATGTGCAGCCCCATTCCGGTGCACAGGCCAATATGGCAGTTTTCTTTGCTATGCTGAAACCAGGTGACACGGTGATGGGGATGAATCTGGCTCACGGCGGTCATCTTTCCCATGGAAGTCCGGCCAATTTTTCCGGTGCATATTTTAACATTGTTCCTTATGGAGTTAACGAAGAGGGTGTCATTGATTATGAAGAGGTACGAAAAATTGCCATGGAAGCAAAGCCGAAGATGATTGTTGCAGGGGCAAGCGCTTACTGCAGAATCATTGACTTCAAGAAATTCCGGGAAATCGCAGACGAGGTTGGCGCTTATCTTATGGTAGATATTGCTCATATTGCCGGTCTGGTGGCAGCAGGTCTGCATCCGAGTCCCATTCCCTATGCCCATGTGACCACTACGACTACGCACAAAACGCTGCGGGGACCAAGAGGCGGTATGATTATGAGCAGCAATGAGGTGGCAAAGCAGTTTAATTTCAATAAAGCAGTGTTTCCTGGTATTCAGGGAGGCCCCCTGATGCATGTCATTGCCGCGAAAGCCGTTTGTTTTAAAGAAGCTCTGCAGCCAGAGTACAAAGAATATCAGCAGGGAATTGTGAAGAATGCAAAGGCGCTGTGTGAGGGACTTTTAAAGAGAGGTATTCAGATTGTGTCCGGCAAGACAGAAAATCATCTCATGCTGGTGGATTTAAGAGGAACAGGCGTTACAGGAAAAGAGATGGAACATCTTTTAGATGAGGCGAATATTACCTGCAACAAAAATGCCATTCCCAATGACCCGGAGTCTCCTTTCGTAACCAGCGGTGTCCGTCTGGGCACCGCAGCCGTAACCTCAAGAGGTATGAACGAAGAGGATATGGATAAGATTGCAGAAGCTATTGCCATTATGGTAAAAGACAGAAGCCGTAAAGAGGAAGCAAAGAAAATCGTAAAAGAACTGACCGATAAATATCCATTGAATGCATAAAACCAATTGTGTGTGAAGTTTTGAAAATGGTCTTTGCAAAGCATGCTCAGTGGTTGGTCAGTTTGATTTTGTGAAAAGCGTCCTGCGCCGCAACGGCTCCGTCATTGGCAGCGGTTACCACCTGCCGCAGCACTTTTTGGCATACATCGCCGGCCCCGTAAAGCAGGGGAACGGAAGTTTCCATAGATTCATCGACCAGCATATAGCCCTGTTCATCCAGCACTCCCAGAGGTTTTAAGAAATCAGTTACCGGGTCTGCACCAATATAAGGAAAAATACCGGAAACAGGCAATATTTTTTCTTCCTGGGAAGAGATATCTGCAATTTTCAGACCGCTGACTTTTCCGTTTTCTGAAAGAACCTCTTTAGGAACAGCCTTTTGGATAATTTCAATTTTTGCATTTTCTTTTGCGGCATCTACGGCGATTTTGTCTGCTCGAAAGACGTCTCTGCGCATGATAAGATAGACTTTAGAAGCAAACTGTGTCAGATAAACCGCTTCTTCAAGGGCTGAGTTTCCGCCGCCGATGACAGCTACTTCCCGGTCACGGAAGAAAGCGCCGTCACAGACAGCACAGTAGGAAACACCGCGTCCGATATGTTCCTGTTCGCCGGGAATGTTCATGAGGCGTTCTTTCGTTCCCGTAGCCACAAGGACTGCCGGGGCTGCGAAAATAGTTCCGTCTTCGCAGACTACTTGTTTTTTTTCACCGTCCGTGATGGAAACCACTTTTCCGTATTCGTATACAGCTCCGAAGCTGGTGGAATGTGTGAACATATCCATGGCAAGCTGAGAGCCGGGTTCCTGCAGGATGCCGGGCCAGTTGCTGATTTCATTGGTTTTCAGCAGCTTGCCTCCCGGCGCACCGCTCTCTAAAAGAGCGGTTTTCAGTCCTGCCCGGGAAGCGTAGACGGCGGCGGTCATGCCTGCCGGTCCCGCCCCGATGATGATGAAATCGTATTCTTTTGTCATAGTCATTCGCCTTTCTCTTTTTTATAAAGCCTTTAATTTCTGCTCCAGAACGGGTTTCGGGAGAAAACCGATAGCGGAATCCTTCACTTCTCCGTCCTTTAAGAAAAACAGTGACGGTACGGTTGTGACATTCCAGGTTCTGGTAAGCTCCGGATTTTCGTCGATGTCTACTTTCACAATTTTATAGTCTGTCTGCTCTTCCTGAAGCTGTTCCAGTACCTGTCCCAGCATTTTGCAAGGGCCGCACCAGGTTGCAAAAAAATCTAAGAGCACCGGTTTTTCGGATTTTAGTACTTCTTTTTCAAATTCCTGTTCGTTTATGTGTAAAATTGCCATAATCTTAATCTCCTTTATGATTTATTTTTAAATTTGTGTTTGTTTTCTATGTTTGCAGTATAAAATAAATATTGATGTTAGTCTGTGACAAAGTCACACTTTTATGTAAAAGAAAATCATCGATTTTAGTGAAAAAACATTTACGAAGACCGTGGAAATTGATATAATGAAGAGAATCTAATGTTTAAGTCAGAGAAACTCTGTAATTGCCGACAGGTTTTCAGCAAAAGAGGAGAGTTTATGAAAGAAATAGAAGAGTTGTCCGGACTTTTGGACCGGGAAGGAATCCAAAACCTGGGAAAAGAGCTGGGACATGCCATACAGAAGAAATTAGAAAAAAGCGGAATTTATTTTCGGATTTTTGCCAGAGTAAAGGAGGCGGGTTCTGTCTGGCACAAGCTGGAGTGGAAGAAGCAGGAGTATCTGGAACGGGATAAGAAGCTGCAGGATATCGCGGGAATTCGGATTGTGCTGTATTATATGGACGATATTCCCATCTGTAAGGAACTGTTGAAAAGCACCTATTCTGTCATCGAAAAGGACTCCCACGAAGACATTCCAAAGGTAAATGAATTTAATCCTCTGCGTATGAACTATGTGTGCCATATGCCGGAAGAATTTGTAAAGCGATTCCCGGAGGAGCTTTTTACCAATTACCGCATTGACAAGACCTTTGAAGTGCAGATTCGCACCACCTTTTCCGAGGGTTGGCATGAGGTAGACCATGACGTGCGGTATAAGCACAAGGAAGAGTGGGCGCAGCACTATGAATTTTCCAGAGAACTGAATGGAATTTATGCTACGCTGGAGGTATGTGACCGGAGTATGGTGAATCTTCTGGAGCGTTTGGCTTATCAGAATTATAAAAACAGGCAGATAGAAGCCATGATACGGAATAAGTACCGCCTGCGTTTTGAGAATCCAAGGATTTCGGTGCCACTGCTGGAATTTCTTCAGAAGGATACGGAACTGGTGAAGCGAATCTACCGTTCTCCAAGGGAAATTCCCATGCGTTTCTTTGCCAGCAGTCTGTCCGAGGGGATTCCCCTGACGGTGGACAATCTGGTGCTTGTGTGCAATGAATTGTGCCTGGGACAAAAAGACCTCGAAGACCGCACTCCCATGCTCATACGGGAAAGAACAGGACAATGGCAGGAAAAGCAAAAAATTTCTATTAATATGAAGAAATCTGTTGACACAGAGTTCTACTTATAATATAATAAATCAATGTGACGTGGATTGGAAATGCCTAGCCAAAAGCCCCGGTATGGTATGTTCAAAGGCGTCCTGTTTAATTGATTTATGATGATGAAAATATTCTATATTGTTGATAATAGGAGGTAAAACCATGAACACTTATATGGCTAATCCGGATAAGATTGAAAGAAAATGGTATGTTGTTGATGCTGATGGACAGACATTAGGACGTCTTGCATCTGAAATTGCTAAAGTTTTAAGAGGAAAAAACAAACCTGTTTTCACACCTCACGTTGACACAGGTGATTATGTAATCGTAGTAAACGCTGAGAAAGTAAAAGTTACAGGCAAGAAGATGGATCAGAAGATTTACTACAACCACTCTGAATATGTTGGCGGTATGAAAGAAACAACATTAAAAGAGATGATGGATAAAAAACCTGAAAAAGTTATTGAGCTTGCTGTTAAAGGTATGCTTCCAAAAGGACCATTAGGAAGATCCATGATTAAAAAATTACATGTATACGCTGGACCAGAGCACAAAAATGCAGCTCAGAAACCAGAAGTATTAACATTTTAATAGGAGGTAAATCACAGTGGCTAGTACAAAATTCTATGGAACAGGAAGAAGAAAATCATCTGTAGCTCGTGTATACTTAGTACCAGGTACAGGTAAAATCACAATCAACAAAAGAGATATTGATGAATATTTTGGATTAGAAACATTAAAAGTTGTTGTTCGTCAGCCATTAACACTGACAGAAACAGCTGACAAATTCGATGTTTTAGTAAACGTTCATGGTGGTGGATTCACAGGACAGGCTGGTGCAATTCGTCATGGTATCTCCAGAGCATTACTGGAAGCTGACAGCGAATACAGACCTGCTTTAAAAGCAGCTGGATTCTTAACTCGTGACCCACGTATGAAAGAAAGAAAGAAATACGGTCTCAAGGCAGCTCGTCGCGCGCCTCAGTTCAGCAAGAGATAATCTGCTGTTCAAACCGTATCAAAATGGTTCAAAAACCCCGGAAAATCAAGGCCTTCCGGGGTTTTACTATATCTAAAAGGGCTGATATAGTTTGACTAAATTTGGCTAAACGAGAGCCATTTTCACCCAATTTTTAGTGGTCCGCAAGTGGTTAACCGGCCAAAAAGAGGGCAAAAAGAGGGGCGAGTGGTTCCCAAAGTGGTTAACCGAGAGCCGATTTTGGGGGTGTTTTGGGGGGCGCTTTTCAGCCCTATTTCCCCTCGTTTTTGGCTGTGGCAGTTTGGCATAGTTTGACCTAATTTGAATAATTGAATATGAATTTGATACAGCACTCAGTATAATGACTGGGTGCTTTTTTCGTTTCAGGAATTAGCATTCCGGCGATAGAAAGAGCCGTCACTTCATTTTTCATTTTGGAGTGGCGGCTTTTTCTATTTTCAGAAGCAACAGCAACAATCAGAAATGAGGTGAAGTCAATGAACACGCAAATCATCGCCATCTCCAATCAGAAGGGCGGCGTTGGCAAAACCACCACCTGTGCCAATCTTGGAATCGGTTTGGCACAGGCCGGAAAGAAAGTCCTGCTGATCGACGGAGACCCACAAGGGAGCCTAACCATCAGCCTGGGCAATCCCCAACCGGACAAGCTGCCCTTTACGCTGTCGGACGCTATGGGGCGTATCCTGATGGATGAGCCGCTTCGTCCCGGTGAGGGTATCCTGCACCACCCGGAGGGTGTAGACCTGATGCCTGCGGACATCCAGTTATCCGGTATGGAAGTATCCCTGGTCAATGCCATGAGCCGTGAGACTATCTTGCGGCAATATCTGGACACGCTGAAGGGGCAATACTCCCATATCCTCATGAAATCTATCACTGGTGCTATTTTACTTTCTCTTGAAAATGGGATATACTAATAACTATGAAAATATATTCTGCCACTGAGTGTGGACAGTTTTTAGATAAGGAGGACGTGTATGAAAAATCAATTAACGCCAAGCAGTTCCATGATTCTGGAAATTCGAGAGTTGCTGGAAAATTCCAGAAAAAATGTTGCCCAACAGGTTAATACGCAGCTACTGACAACCTACTGGAATATTGGACGTATTATTGTGGAATATGAACAGCAAAACCAGGTTCGTGCAGATTATGGAAAGCAAACCTTAAAGGAACTTTCTAAAGAGCTGACACAGGAATTTGGAAAAGGTTTTTCACGATCCAATCTGCAAAATATGCGGGCATTTTATCTTGGTCCCATTACTGTGAGCTTTTAAGCATTTCCGATGATAACAAGCGTAGCTTTTATGAAAAAGAGGCTGTCAATTCCGGCTGGTCAGTCCGGGAATTAAAACGACAGATTGGCAGTTCGTTGTATGAACGACTGCTTTTATCTGATGGAGATGCCAACAAGGAAAAGGTTCTTTCGCTGGCACAGAATGGAATTGAAATCAGACAGCCATCTGACATTATCCGTGACCCCTATGTGTTTGAATTTTTGGGTGTGCCTGAAAATAAGCCCATGTTAGAAAGCGATTTGGAAAAAGCGCTTGTCGCACAAATTGAAAAATTTCTTTTGGAGCTTGGGCGCGGTTTTATGTTTGTTGGAACTCAGCAGCGTGTGACTTTGAACAATACCCACTACTATGTAGACATGGTATTTTATAACAAAATTCTTCGTGCTTATGTGCTAATCGAACTGAAAACAAAAAAGCTCACACCAGAAGCCGCAGGTCAACTTAATATGTACTTAAACTACTATGCTGCGGAAGTCAATGATCCAGATGATAACCCTCCTATCGGCATTATCCTCTGTACGGAAAAAGACAGTATTGCGGCAGAATATGCTTTGGGTGGCTTGTCAAACAACATCTTTGCATCCCGTTATGTTCTCTATATGCCCAATAAGGAGCAGTTGATTGCTCAGGTGGAAGCTGTTTTGAAAAGCTGGAACGAAAAGAAAGACAACGACCATGAATGATAAAGAACTGATTGGGAAAGTACATTCATCTGTTTATCACCAATGCCAGCAGCGCGGCTATGCAGCTCCAGTGGATGTGTTGATGGAAATTGGCGTTCTGCTAAAACAAAAATATGAGGACTGGCGGTTCGGGCGGGTAGATTACCTGGAACGGGTCTGTACCGTCAATCTGCGCAAGCTCTCGTTTATTATGCACCAGATGCGGGTGTATGCACAGAAAACCGGCTTAAAGCCATCATTCTGCTATTACAAACAGTGGGGCGTAAAAAAGAAAAATGGTCAGGGTCACAAGCCGGTGATTCCGCTGCGATTCAGCAAAATCGGAAATCCTGAAATTGAAAAATGGTACGCCACTCATTTTGTGGATACCAAACGGATTGTAGCTCTAAAAGCACAACAGAATATTGAAATTTCAGATTGATCAAAGGACAGCTCTCACACAGCTGTTCTTTTCTTTTGGGGAAAGGAGGTATGACTTATGGCAACCACAAGAATCATGCCGCTTCATGTCGGCAAAGGCCGCACAGAAAGTCGGGCAATCAGTGACATCATCGACTATGTGGCCAACCCACAAAAAACAGATAACGGCAGGCTTATCACCGGTTATGCGTGTGACAGCCGAACTGCTGATGCAGAGTTTCTTCTGGCAAAGCGGCAGTATATTGCCGCTACCGGACGAGTGCGCGGTGCTGGCTGGGAAAAAGCAGCATACCTCACGAAAGAAAATGGTCGCACATACAGAGCCGCCGAAGGTCAACTTGCTGGTGGATATTCAGGCAAAATTGCAGGCAGGAAAAAGTGCTGGTTATGCTCGTTGGGCCAAAGTTTTCAATCTGAAGCAAATGGCGCAGACCATGAATTACCTGTCGGAGCATAACTTGCTGGAGTACGCGGTTTTGGAAGAAAAGGCTGCGGCTGCTACGGTACATCACAATGAGGTTTCAGCGCAGATCAAAGCTGCTGAAAAAAGCATGGCAGAGATTGCCGTTTTGCGTACCCATATCGTAAATTATACCAAGACCTGTGAGGTTTATGTGGCATACCGCAAGGCAGGCTACTCTAAGAAATTCCGGGAGGAACATGAGGAAAAAATTCTGCTCCACCAGGCTGCCAAGAATGCCTTTGATAAGATGGGCGTCAAGAAACTGCCCAAGGTCAAAGAGTTGCAGACGGAGTATGCGAAATTGCTGGAAGAAAAGAAAAAAATCTATGCCGAGTACCGGCGTTCCCGCGAGAAAATGCGGGAGCTTTTAACGGCAAAGGCCAATGTGGCTCGGGTACGGAAAATGGAGGTAGAACAGGATGTTGAAAAAGACCACGGTCAGCTGGTCCTGTTCAAAAGCGTTCGCAGAACGCGCAGCCACAGAATGAAATTCTGTGTTCAAAGGGGCTTGTAGGCGCTGCCCCTTTTTACCCGAAAATGAAAGGAGCCAGTGAGGAAACAGTCAAATTTCACTCACCTTAAGTATATTCTATCGTGCCGATTTGCACAAAGGAATAACCTTATTATGCCGGTTGATAGGATTGATTATGCTGATTTTTTGAGGATGATATTTCTACACACTTGTATTGTTCGAGAAAGGGAACTATAATACATCCTGTGGAGGTGCGAAATGGATTATATGACATTGAAAGAGGCCGCCGAAAAATGGGGCGTGACATCTCGTAGGGTAAATTATTATTGCTCTGGTGGGCGTATCCCCGGCGCTGTGAAGATGGCTGGCGTCTGGCTGATTCCTAAAACTGCGGAGAAGCCGATTGATGGTCGGACAAAACAAGGAAAGGAGCAAAAGCATGAGTAACATATTACTTCTTGAAGATGATCTGAGCCTGATTAACGGGCTTTCTTTTGCGTTCAAAAAACAGGGATTTGAATTAGTTGTTGCCAGAACTCTCAAAGAAGCAGATAGTTTGTGGACGGATGGAAAATACGATTTGCTGGTGCTTGATGTATCCCTGCCAGATGGCACCGGATTTGAATTTTGCAAAAAAGTGCGGCAAGTTTCCAAAGTTCCCATCATTTTTTTGACAGCGGCAGATGAAGAAATGAACATTATCATGGGATTGGACATTGGCGGAGATGATTATATTACAAAACCGTTTAAGCTGGGAGTGTTAGTATCCAGAGTAAATGCGCTGCTTCGTCGGGCAAAAGATTTCAGCTCCGCAGATACACAGCTGGAATCCAACGGAATGAAAGTGCTTTTGCTGCAAGGGCAGGTGTTTAAGAATGAAAAGCTATTGGATTTGACTGCCGCAGAATATAAGCTGCTATGTCTGTTTATGAGAAACCCGAACATGGTACTTACCAAAGAACAAATTTTAGATAAGCTATGGGACTGTGATGGGAATTATATTGACAGCAGTACCCTTACCGTATATATGAGGCGGCTGCGTATAAAGATCGAGGATAATCCGAGTGAACCGCAAATGCTCCTGACAGTTCGGGGAATGGGGTACAAATGGAATGTGACCCGGTGAGGTGGCCTATGAAAATATTTGCAAACAAAGAAATCAAAAAATTGTCTTTTGCAGTATCCGTTATTTGGGTAGCCTCCCTTCTGTTGACACAAGGGTTCTTATGGTTGTTCTATCAGCGGTTTTCTTTGTTCCTATTGCTAGTTTTCGTATTGGCAGGAGGAGCGATATTGGCGGTGGGTTGTTCTTATTTCAAAAAGCAAAATCAAGTCATGGAACAGGCAGTATCACAGATTCATGCGTATCTTGACGGCAATCACAATGCCCGTATTGAATGTGATGATGAGGGCGAACTATATCGGTTGTTTCATACCGTTAATTCTCTGGCGGCTGTCTTAAATGCTCACGCAGATAACGAACTCCGGGAAAAGGAGTTTTTGAAAAATACAATCTCAGATATTTCCCACCAACTGAAAACACCGCTGGCTGCTTTGAATATTTATAATGGTCTGCTTCAGGACGGGGATATGGAATTGAGTGCGGTAAAAGAATTTGCTGATTTATCCGAACAGGAACTTGACCGCATTGAAACGCTGGTGCAAAACCTGCTCAAGATTACAAAACTGGATGCCGGTGCCATTGTGTTGGAAAAGACCACAGAGAATGTGGCGGATATGATGCGGGATATTGAACTGCATTTTGCATATAGAGCCAGACAGGAAAAGAAGAAAATCATTCTGTCTGGCTCGGATCATCTTTCTCTTTTCTGTGATCGTGATTGGCTGTCTGAGGCAATCGACAATATTGTGAAAAATGCGTTTGACCATACGGAAAGTGGTGCTGTCATTGGCATTACATGGAAGGCGTTGCCATCAGGTGTTCAAATTGTGGTAAAGGACAATGGATGTGGCATCCACCCGGAAGATATACACCATATTTTCAAACGGTTTTATCGCAGCCGTTTTTCAAAAGATACACAGGGTATCGGTCTGGGCCTTCCACTTGCGAAAGCAGTAATTGAAGCACATGGAGGAGCAATCGAGGTAGACAGTGAGTTGGGCAGAGGGACAAGTTTCACGATAAATTTTCTGATTCCTACAAAATTGTAGGCTGATTGTAGGGTTACAGTAATATTTCAGTGCTATTCTTTCAACCGCAGACAGGAAAGGAAGCCTACCTGTCTGCATCGCAAGAACATAAGAAAGAGGTGTTTGCACTATGAATTTATTAGAGGTCAAGAATATTTGTAAGATCTATGGCAGCGGTGAAACCGCTGTAAAGGCGCTGAGAGATGTCAGCTTTTCTGTTCCCAAAGGAGAATATGTGGCAATCGTTGGAGAATCCGGCTCCGGTAAAAGCACACTGCTGAATATGATCGGTGCTTTGGATCTGCCGACTTCGGGAAAGGTGCTAATTGATGGCAAGGACATTTTTTCCATGAATGACCGAAAACTGACGGTATTCCGCCGCAGGAATATCGGCTTTATCTTCCAGGCGTTTAATCTGATTCCGGAGCTGACGGTGGAACAGAATATGATTTTTCCGCTGTTGCTGGATTATCAAAAGCCGGACAAGAGAGATTTGGAGGAACTGCTGACGGTTTTGAATTTGAAAGATCGTCGTAATCATTTACCCAGTCAGCTTTCCGGCGGTCAACAACAGAGAGTGGCGATTGGCCGCGCATTGATTACCCGTCCTTCTCTGATTCTGGCAGATGAGCCAACCGGTTATGTAACATTAGTACACAACCGGCTAAAAAAATGAAATGCCAGTGATATTCTGGTCATTGTCAATTCTTATTTCTTTGAGCACGCTTTTCCAAAGAGTGCGCTTTTCCTCTCTGGTCAATGTATCATATATTTCCCGAAATCCTTTTGAGACAATCTGACGAACTCCGGACAAGTCAACACGCTTTTCATCTGCCGGTGGTTCCTGCAGTTTTGCCAGAGCTGCTGTGTAGGTCTCATAGTCCTTTTTATAGTCCTCAATATCAATCAGATCATTCATGTATAAATCTTTAAGTTTTGTGAGCTTGCGGCGTAAGGTGGCGCGGTCCACACTGGAAGCAGTCTTTTTTCGTTCAGCAGCCTGGACATCCCAGGAAACCTCATACTTTTCTATTTCTTCAGACAGATGCTCAAAGAGCCAGGCCTCTACTTTATCCTCACGCGCAGAATGATTGTGGCAGCAGCGGCCTCTCTGAAAGTGCTGATTGCAACGATAATAATATATATCGCGTGTGAGATACCCAACAAGTCTGTGCCGGCACTCCTCACAGACCAGAACGCCCGTGAAAATATATACTTTCCCAGACGGATTGCTCCGGGAGTTTCTGCTGGTCAGCTCCTGTATACGGTCAAATTGATCTTTGCTGATGGCTGCAGGACAAAAGTCTGGATTGTATCTGCCATTCCGATCATAGACACCTATGGCAAGTTTATCATGGAGCATCCGCCGGAAAGTGGCATCACACCAATTTACACCATAGGTTTCCCGGATATATTTAATGGTGGCACGCTGAGAAGTGCTCTGCTCATAGTAGTTAAAAGCATCCTGCAGAATAGCTGTCTTTTCCGGAATCAGCTCCAGGCGTTTATCCTCATTCACACGCAACCAAAAAGGGCAGTGACCAGATAAGACGGTTCCATGTTGCACTTTACTGTCAAAGACAACATCAATTCTTTCCCCATCCAGATCGGCCTCATTCTGAGCAATGGAAAGTTTGATATTGATATAGAGCCGGCCACTTGCGGTAGTGGTATCATATCCCTCTCCGTCATCAATGGTTTTCCATTCACAATGATGAGCCTCCAGCACTTCCATAACCTTATAATAATCTGGGACAGAGCGAAACCAGCGATCAAGACGAGTGAAAAGAAGCATATCAACCTCATTGCGCCGCACAGATTCAAGCATCCGCTGAAATTCAGACCGTTTATGTAGTTTTTTTCTGGCTGTCTTTGCGGCATCTATATAAACACCGACAATAACCCATCCCTGTTCCTTTGCATATGCCTCCAGACGTTCTCTCTGGGATTCCAGAGAAAGTCCTTTGATTTTCTGTTCCTCTCCGGATACACGAATATACAGCGCAACACGGACAAGCTTATCATCATTTTTTCTTTGAATCATAACATCACTCCTAAAAATGGGTATAAAAAATACACCTATACAGGTGCCGGAGTTTTGTGATATAATCAATTTGGTCAGAATTATTATATCAGGTGGCACTGGTATAGTGGTTTAACAGCTGCTCTCATTGGCGTGGGAGCAGTTTTTTGTTTGCGCCGGCGCAATCACATGAGGCTTTCAACATATGACTTTATCTCCTCTGCATCCGCCAACTGATCCTTACCGAAAGTAACAGCGTTTTCTGCCTGGTCAATGGTGCGCGCAATACCGTGGATGCCAGTGCGAGGGAGAGAAAATTGCAAATACCCTCTGGAAGCTAAAGAGGGCTTTTTGAATTTAATAGAAAGTATTTTGTTAATTGGGATGCGTGTTTCTCCGCGCATGTGCTTTGTAATGCTCATATCATGCTCTCCGCGAGACATGACAATGAAATTTCCGTCAAAAGTAACAACAGTTTTTGGTTTCTTAAATTCATATCTGTCTTTCATAGAATACCTCCTACTATTTGAAATCTATATGTATGATATTTGAATGTGCGTCATTGTAGTATCTTATGCCATTTTTGTGTTTTCCCCTTTTACATTTTGAGAATCATCTATTGAAAGCACGCGGAGAACCATGGCCTTTGTAATATCATCGGCCTTTCTGTATTCCAATAATATAGAACGCTCTACAGAACTGACTGGCATAGAGTTATCTGGCACAGAATCAACACCATAAAGCTGAGAAAGCGAAACATTAAGAATTTGACATATTGAAAATAAGGTTTCCGCATCAGGGAGGCTGGAACCGCGTTCCCATGTTGAAACAGTTGTGTTTTTAGTTTTAAGCCTGGCAGCCAGTTCCTGCTGTGTAATTTTACATTTCTTTCTATAAAACGCTATATTAGCGGATATATTGTTTTTGATGTTCTCCATGGTATTCTCCTCCTTTGTTTCCCATAATAACACGCTTGATAAAGAAAAACAATAAAAAAATACGGAAATTCCGTAAAAATATATTGACACTACGAACTATCAGTAGTATATTTCAAATATACGAAAATTCCGTAGTTAAGAAAGGAGGACAACATGTTAGGCAAATTGATTAAACAGTATATTGATGAGAATGGAATCAAACAGAAAAAGGTGGCGGATGATTCAGGGATGAAACCGCAGGCTCTCAACGATGTGCTGAATGAAAGAAGAAAAATTGAGGCAACGGAGTATTTCAACGTATGCAAAGCATTAAATGTAGGGTTGGACTATTTTGCAAACAAAATAGAACAGGCAAACAAAAAAGCAAGTGCATAAGGAGGACAGAGAACAATGAATCCGATAATAAAACTCAAAGACGATATTGAAAAACGGATATATGAGGAGTGCGACAAAATCAAAGAGTCGGAGAATCCCAGGGGAGTGATGAATGAATATATCAGAAATATCCGTTGGTACTCCCCTGAGTTAGCTGCTTATGTGAAACAGCAAATGTTACTCGTTCTCAATCTTAACGATTGATGAAGTGCAATAGACTGATGTGCAGTCATTTCCTACATAGAAGAATTGACATGACAGAAGAACATCAAGGATAGATGGGATCAAACCATCATGCACGTGAGGATAAAGTTCTACTGGTTTAGACATGGATGAAAAACCAGGTTCAGAGCCGGTGGCAGGATTAAATACAACCGGAACCAGATAATCATTTTCGTGTAGAACCAGAGTGCTTTTATCGGAAAAGTAAATAGTAGCAGTCAAATTATCAACTCCTTTCCTACATACTCAGCTCCGGCCAGGGAGCCTGTAAGTAAAGTATAGGAACAAAAAGAGGAAAAGACAAGAGAAAGGATGGGCCAGGAAATGGGATAAGAGAAAGCGATCATGGAGCTTGTAACAAAGTCAAAAGAGATGGAGGCCATAGATGCAGCAATCAGAGCTTTAGGAGACTGGACAGAATGGAGCAGGAAGTGGATCAGCTGATTGATAAAGTGAACGGCGGAGAGCTTGATATAGAAAAAGTTCTGGGATTTAGGGAGGACGAAAATGGAGATTAAAGGGAAATTTGACGCAAAGAGATTTTATGAAACACTGGCCGCTATACTCTCCAGAAAATATGGAGCGTCAGTATCAGTAGAATACATAAAGGAGAAAACGGCATGAAAGGAAAAACCAGAGGGATAATTTTGACGGTCATAACATTGATGGCGGCATATTTAGTATTTGCAAGTATTGGAATGGTAGATTCGCCGGAATGGGACAGCAGTTGGTGGCCAGTGCAGTTCTGCATGTTCATAGTAGGGATGGCATGGATCATTCTTTTTGAAGCTGCAAATGGAGCTTTTGATGAGGATGAAGATGAGGAGGATAAAAAATGGGATATGTAGCAGCATTTTTTGGAGGTACTTTTTTCGGAGCAATAGTTGTCATTGTGTGGGCATTGATTGAAGCAAAAAAGCAGGACAAAGAATGAGAATAACCGCACTCTCTGCAAAGGAAAGCAGACTTGTGGCCGGTTCGACTCCGGTAGGGTGCGATCAGTAGACGTGGCAGTCTGCAGATGCGTGGCAGCAGGCCAAGAGCTGTCAGGCAGGTATCACGGAAAAATGGCGGCGGACACACCGGCCAGAGAGTGTGCGGATGGTTAACAGGTTTTCAGAGTCTTTTTAATGCGAAAAGACCAACGTGGTACACAAGCCGAAAAAGGAACGTGGTCAAAATGATAAGGGCACCGCCGAAAGGAGAGCAATGAATGGAAAACCCGGTAAAAATCATCAGGTGGAGCGACATGGTAACACTTCCATCCGGAGAGAAAGCATATATGTGTTGCAGGATCGGAAAAATGGAGGAGGTCATGGAATATGCTCAGAAGATAGCAGAAGAAAATGGAGTGACCGTGGAGGTTGTTATTTGAGCAAAGAAAAAGCTGGTATTTGCAGATACCAGCAGGTCCATAGGTGCTATGGAAAAACTTCCTGTAAACATAGTACCACTAGGGACCTGTAAAGTCAAGGAAAACGGCGGTTTTTGCCTGCCGTATAGCACTTGATAAAGTTATTAAAGATAGGACCAGATACTATGGCAATAAAGAGAAAAACATATAGGTTTCAAAAAGGGAACATCATCGATGTAGAGGAGTTTCATGATGGAAACTATGGTGCTCCTGGGAAAAGGAGAGTAAAGAGAGCAAAGCCAACAGTGGAACAGATGAGGATAGTCAATGCTCTGAATAAAGCCAGAAGATGCCGCCACCGGATGCTGGAGTATTTTAAGCCGGGAGACATCTGGGCAACATGGACCTATGAGGTAAAGAATAGGCCACCGGATATGGCAGCAGCTCTCAAAGATTTCCAGAAAGCTATGAGGTATGTGAGAAAGGAATACAAGAAACGTGGCTATGAACTTTTCTGGATCAGGAACATAGAGCAGGGCACAAAGGGAGCCTGGCATATCCATTTAATCATCAATGAGATTGGAGACACAGCCAGCATCATCCAGAGGGCATGGGATAAAGGCGGAACCTGGTTCACAGAGATCAGGAAAAGCAAATTCTATGATGAAGATTTCACGAAACTGTCAAACTACATAACCAAGGATGAGAATACTGTGGAAACCAAAAAGGACGGAACTCCAGGAAAACCAAGGCTGAAAGCAGCGAATTATGGAACATCACGCAATATGCCGCTGCCGGAGCCGAAAAAGGACAAGTTGATCCGGTGGAAAGCAGAGCCGAAACCGAAAAAGGGATATTACATTGCTCATATCTATGAGGGCAAGAATCCGATAACAGGATTCAAATACAGGAGGTACACCATGATCCGGTACAGGAGGGAATAAATGTTTCAAGTAAAAATCTACATAACCACAGACAGTATCTCTCCGAAAGCCACAGAAAAACATTATGGCTATGTGCTGGAGTGCATGGTGACTGGAGAGGCAAAGACAAGAGAGGGATTTGGGAAAATTACAGGTACATATCATCAGACCGTTTTGACAGCACTGGCGGAGGCCCTGGACAGGTTCAACCAGTCATGCGAGGTCTGTATCTGCACAGAGGATGAGTTTGTCCTCAATATGCTGGAGCGCAACCTGGCCATCTGGGCCGGAAATGAATTTCTGACCAGTAAGCGCAAGCCGGTGGCCAACCAGGAGGAATGGATGCGGATATGGAGCCTGTCAAATAAGCATCTCATACTGACAGCACCGGGAAAACATGAATACACCGGGTGGCTGCAGGGAGAAATACAAAAACGAAAGGAGCAGGAAAATGTTTGAGAAGTTTGGAGAACTCAATTCTTTTGGAGAAATCAACGAGCTGGCAGAGAATCTGTTCAATGAGGGAGACACAGAGAGCCTAAAAGCAATGGCAAAGGAGAATGGTATACAGAGGGATTTTGTGGAAATGTATCTGCAGGGAGATATTCCGGTCCTCTGTGATCCGCTGACTGCAGCCCTGGGAAAAATTGATGTGGAGGCTGCAGAGCTGAAACCGAAAGAAATCATGGAGGACTGGGTGGAATACCTGAGAGGACAGTGCATGGAAAATGAGGCCCTGGCACATCAGGTCCGGAAGAAAGGCAAGAGCCTGAAAGGCTGCATTGCAGCTCTCCTGTCCTGGTCATTCAAGAATCAGCAGACTGTGGACAAAGACATCATCAAGGCAGCAGGCGTGTCAGCCGGAAAGGTTACACTGGGCATCCCTGGCATGGCCAGGGCAAAGCAGATCATCACAGACTATTACATGGGAGGCACGAAAAGATGAAACGGACAAAGTTATTGAAAAGCGCACCTTGCGCGGCTCCTCAGAAAACCAGTAAGGATGATGTGATAGCAGTGAGCCAGATCGTGGAAGTGGACGGAGAGAAAGCTGTGGAAATCAGTCTGTTTTATATGGGTAAGCTCAGAGGCCGGTATTTTGCAGACGCAGAAAACCACAATGCCTGGGTAGATGGAAAATGGTACACCTGCAGATTAAAGAATGTGGCCAGACTGTGCAAGGATATGACTCCTTTGAAATATGATTATTACTATATGGGATCAGAGATGAAATGGGCATCTGATGAGGACAAAGAAAGAGCACAGGATTTCCTGGACACCTGGAGCCTGGACAGTTATGAGGAGAAACTGAGCGGACAGAAACAGCAGCAGGCAGTCCGCCGGAAAATTGAGAGGATAAATCAGCAGATGGCACATGTGCCATGCGTGCCGGATGAGGCGGAGGCCTGGGTGGAGCAGGAGGTATTCCCAGGACATATCCTGTTTTTCAAGAAAGAGGAAAAGCGGACTACATATAGCTGCACCGCTTGTGGCTGCAGCAGTTGGAAAAAGAGAGGGTGGAAACACGGAGAAAAGACGGTGTGCCCGAAGTGTGGCCAGCCTGTAACAGCAAATAGCCGGCAGCAGGAAAAGACTAGAAAAGCTCCGGTTATCATATTACAGCAGTATGGACAGAAATGGGTAGAACGTCAATTCAATGCAGTATGCAACTGGACAAGGGAGGGGAAAGAAATCCAACTTTTTGAACAGTGCAGAGCCATCATTCCAAAAGGGGAGTGCTGGGGCAAAGTATGGTATGGAACCCACCAGGAGGCGGATGAATTTGAACAGGATTTCTGGGACAAGAACCCGAAAGGCAAGCGTTTTCTTTCATCATACCTCTATCCGGGAAATCTGCAGGAGGTTTTGAAGTGCGGAGGCCTGGAGCGGAGCGGCATGGACATCCTGGCCAACAAGGGAGAAAAATTCAATGTGAACAAGTTTATAGTTACATTCCACCAGAGGCCCTGGATGGAATATCTGGCAAAAGCAGGGTTGAGCCGCCTGATAGCAGAGATTGTGGACATATATGGATGGTGGAGTGATCCGGATAAAATATGCACCTATGCGCACAGCCTCAAAGGTGCGCTGCAGCTGGACGGAAACCGCGTCAACCGAATGAAACAGATCAACGGAGGCCTCTGTGCCCTGGAGTGGCTGCAGTATGAGGAGGCTATGGAAATCAAAATCTCCCAGGAATCTCTCCAGTATCTGGCAAGCAAAAACGTAAGCATGAGTGAGTGTAAGGACATCCTGAAAGAACTGAAAAGCGTCAACCGTATGGTCAATTATATGAAAAAGCAAAAGGTAGCACCTAAAAAACTGGCCATAACCTGGAGAGATTACCTCCGTATGGCCAAAGACGAGGGATACGATACCACAGATGATATTGTGAGATTTCCAAAGGACCTCAAAGCACGCCATGACTATCTGGTGGAACTGGGGAACAAACGGAAAGACGAGGAACGCCTGAAAGGATATGAAAAACTGGATAAACAGATTCAGGAAAGACTGCCGGAGGCGGAGAGGTATTTCTGGGAGAATGACGAATACATGATTATTCCCGCAGGAACCTGTGAGGAGCTAATGACGGAGGGGAGGACGCTCCATCATTGTGTAGGCAGAGACGATCACTACATGAAGAAAATGGCAGCAGGCACCAGCTGGATTCTTTTCCTCCGGAAAAAAGAGGACCTGGAAAAGGCTTACTACACAGTGGAAATTGACATGAAAGAGGACCGGATTCTGCAGTATTATTCAGAATTTGACCGGCAGCCAGATAAAGCAGTCATCAGCAAGGTGTTGGATAAATTCAAGCAGAGTATAAAACGGAGCCGGCAGCAGGCGCGTATTCAGGTACCTGTGGAGGCCATAGCATAGCAGAAAGGAGAAAGTAACCATGGAATATGTGCAAATGACACTCAATGACTGGGTACAGATGAAACAGAAATTGAAACAGGAGCTCCTGGGAGTAAAGCAGAGCTTTGTCCGGATAGGGTATGCTCTCCGGAAGATTGAGGACCAGAGGCTCTATGAGCAGGATGGCTATAAAAGCATAGCGGAATTTGCCAAAGCAGAGTATGGTCTGGAACCATCCACCACAAGCCGCTTTATGAGTATTAACCGGGAATATTCCATTGACGGATATTCTGAAACGCTCCGGCCGGAATTTGCTGATCTGGGCCGGAGCCAACTGGAGGAGATGTTGAAACTGCCGGACAGTGACCGGCAGATGATTCAGCCAGAGGCATCCAGAGAGGACATCCGGAACCTAAAGAGATTCAACAAGACAGAGCCGGCAGCAGGTGTGGCGGACGATATCCATCAGCTGGTGGAGAAATTTTACAAGGACAATCCGGACATTCTCAATGCGGTATTCAGTGAGGAATTTGAGGAACAGACCATAAAACAATTTGCAGAGATTGTCAACCCCGGAGGGAACCGGTCATACAAGAAAGGACTGTTTTTCCTGATGATGTATGAAAACCGGGTAGCGGTTAAGAAATTTGGGGACACTCCGCAGGACCTGACCTGGTGGCAGTTTTATCAGATTACCGTGGATATTTTTGGAGATGTGGCAGCAGGGCCTAAGACCTGGCAGAGATATTTTGGAGGAGAGGACAGCGAGGAGACCAAAAATGAACCAGAAGAAAATGGAGGAGAACATAGCACAGATCATTCCGGAGACAACTCTGAGAGAAATGTGCCGGCAGATGACACCGAACCAGCTGAAAGAGCTGGCAGAGGAGGGGAGGATAACTCCGGATTAGGCGCTGGAAATGGGGTTGATAACATACAACCAATATCTGCAGATGAGGAAAGACCAGAGGCGCAGTCAGATCAGACAGCTGGGGCAGCAGGACCGGCAGAAAATGAGAGAACTGATGAGCCGGAGGCTGACGGTGGAGCAGATAGAGAAAATGGCACTGAGGATGAGCCAGTGGATCAGAAAGGAGCCGTGGGAGATCATGGAGCAGTTAGTGAAACAGGAGCAGGAAAAGAGAAAGATGACACCGATGGAGAAGAAAGCGGCGAAAGCGATTGTCAAGAGCCTGCAGCAGGAGAGACCGCTGAACCGGCAGGAGCGGAGAGCCAGGGAGAGGAAATTGCGCCGGCGCAAAAATCCGCGGAAATCCTAGAAAGTGAGGCATCTGATGAAGCTGAAAACGGAGAAAATTGTGGAGCTGCAGAGACAGGAACCACAGAACCGGAGACAGAAGCGGCAGCAGGAGAAAAAACAGAAGAAACAGAATCCGGCTTTGAGGTTATGAACCAACCGGAGATCATTGAAAAACCATATGGCAGCAGGAAAGACTATATAGATACGCTGACAGCTTATGGCATGGCAATGTATATGGCGGAAGAATACGAACGCCATAATCTGAAAGCAAGCTCACTGGCATTTCCGTCAGAGTTGGAAAAGTGGCTCCTGCAGGAGGTGGACGAAAATGGACAGGAGATAGAGTGAGGAGGCAGAATAATGATTAGAATGATAGAACTGGATGACGGATCATTTATACCAAGAGAATGCTGCACAGTTACAAATCCAACTACAAGCGGTGGGAAAAGCGTGATTGATGACATAGAACTTCCATGCGGAGCGGATTGCACAGGAGATTGTACAGAATGTGTAATACAGAAAATAATGGATGAGTATGCAGTATTGACAGGACAAAAGTTTGATTTAAACAATCGGCATTGCGAAGACTGTCTGAATTATGTGGCACTCGACCCAGGAATAAGAGGCGGGAAAAGAGGTTTCTGCAAAGTAAGGAGACAAGCAGAAACCAGAAGAGGAAGAGGAAAAGCATGTAAAAAATTTAAGGAGAAGCGATATGAACAGGAGACAGAAAAAGAAACGGTATAAGAAATTATATGGACACAATCCGCCAAAGGGAGCGGATGGCCGCTATATGTTCAATGTGCAATATGGGATTGATCTTGCAGCAGGCCATGAAAATACCGGATATTACACGCCAGAGCAGATTGAGGCGTTGAAAGCGTACAGCTTGAAACCAGAGGACATACAGCGGATTGCAGACGGATTCAGAGAGGCTTTTGCTTATGCTGCACAGGTTATGAGCGATTTTGCAGCAGCAGTAAGCAGGTCCTTTGCAGACCTGGCAGAACAGTATAGAAAACCAGTAATTGAACAGGTGGAGGAGCCTCCGGTAGTGGTGGCCAGGAATCTGACAGAAAGGAGAAAGAAATGCAGGAGAAAAGAGTGGAGAGCATCCAGGCGGTAGATTTTTCAGGATTGAAAGTGCCATTCATAGCAGTGTACAAACATCCGGATGATTTCCAGGACAAGTGCGTGGCCAGAATCTATGAGCTGGACAAGCCAACAGATACACTCATGGTCAAAGACACTGTGGAGGAGATTGAGGCAGACATCAGGAAACACACTGGAATGACATTCCTGCCGAGGGGAACGGAGGATGTTCCCTCTCTGGTGGGTGTATGGATGTAGAAAGGGGCAGAGTATGAAGAAATCAACAGAAAAGATCAAAGAGACTATGGAGCAGCAGGAAAAGAAACCAAAGGATAAGCCGGTCAAGAGACAGAAAGGCATCCGGAGAGGGATACATAGATGAATAAAGTGATTTTGATGGGCCGCCTCACAAGAGAGCCGGAGGTCCGCTATTCTGCAGGGGAAAACTCTATTGCAATCGCAAGATATACTTTAGCAGTGGATAGACGGACAGGAAAGGACACTGAACAGACAGCGGATTTTATTCCTTGCGTGGCTTTTGGAAAGAAAGGGGAATTTGCTGAAAAGTATTTCCACCAGGGAACCAAAATTGCCATCACTGGCCGGATTCAGACCGGAAGCTATACAAACCGGGATGGCCAGAAAGTATATACCACAGAGGTAGTGATAGAGGATCAGGAATTTGCTGAGAACAAACGTGACGGAACAGTCACTCATCCGCAGCCGGCTCCGGCAGATGCAGGGGATGGATTTATGAGTATTCCGTAGGGCATGGATGAGGAGCTGCCATTCAGCTAGAGAGGAGAAAGAAAATGTTTTTGAGACCATCTACATTAAACGCTTTGATGAAAAAGGCCTATAAGAGCGGACTGGCAGTGGCCAGGACAGAGGATGACTGGATATATATTGCCGGCAGCTATTGGGAAATAAGCGCAAAAAAGGAATTTATCCCTAAAAGGACACTGGGAGACATCATTGCTCTGATCGGAGAGCTGCCAGGTCCGGGAGAACGATTCACAGCCACCAAAGAGGGAAACCAGCTTGAAATGGAGTTGCCGATGAAAGTGAAAGATGAACCATTCCGCGAGTATGACACATTGACTATCACGGATGTGCTCCTGGTTGGAACCGGCGGAACGGTCCAGAGGCTTTTACAGGATGAGGCAACCGGTAATATATACGCAGTCAACAATGTATTTGTAGCAATCGTGGACAATTCCATGATTGATAAAGACCGGGGAGAGTATTCTGTCACAGAACCATTTTTCAATCCGGCATATGGGATTCTGTGGAAAAACAATGTATGCAAATTGAGAGCACATTTCCGCTCAGATGACAGAAATAACAAAGTACTGGAGAACCTGAAAGGCGTAGACATCACGCCGGAGGTGCCGGAATGATGTTTCCAAAACCGCAGCGGAAGAAAAAACGAAAGAGACACAAGGCCAGTATCCTGCACTGTAAGGATGGGACATGTTATCTGTGCATGAAATTAAAAGAGGACTACAGGATTTATCCGGTAGTCCATGAGCATCACATTTATGATGGACCAAACCGATCAATATCAGAGGCAGAGGGACTGAAAGTGTATTTGTGCCTGGAGCATCATATCTGGGGACCGTGTGCGGTACATAACAACAAAGAAAATATGAGACTCCTGCAGATGGATGGACAGAGAGCCTATGAGCGTACGCACACCAGGGAGGAATTTATGGAACTGATCGGCAGGAATTATTTGGATAAGGAGTATGAGAAGCCTGCAGAACAGAAAGAAACAAACAAGCCTGGCATCATCTTTTTGGAGCCGGACTGTCATGGATGTTTTGGGGCAGCAGACAATCAATGTGAGAGATGTATGGAGGAAAGACATGATTGAAAGACTGAGACACTGGATTTTTGAGGCTAAAAAAAGAAATGTAAGCACTGCTGTCTGTGGTGTGAGTTTTGGGATTTATGCAAGGGGGATGAAAAATGAGCTATCAAGAAGCCGTGGCCATGTATGTGCTCTTAGCAATTATCGTCATAGAGGGATTTTTTCTTGCATGTGGAGGATTTGACATGCTGAAAGAGGGAATAAAACATTTCGGAGAAATCATATTATGGCCGCTAAGGCAATTAAAAATCAAAAGAGAAAGAAAACGGGCTGAACAGGAATGGCAGAAATATATAGAATCACACAGGTGGGAACTTATAAATATTTTGATGAAAACAGCTCATCAAGAGATGATTGGAGAAAAGCACAAAATAAAAGTGACTCTGAATGAAATGACAGAAGATGGAAAAGCAATGAGTAAAACAGGACTTTACTCAGAGGGCATAAGGGAGAATAAAGAGGAGGAGAGGACATGGCAGGATCAAATTATGGGGCGATTCATGAGGCAAATATGAGACACTGTAAGGAATTTTATGAAATAGCAAGGATGAACAGGTTCCGTTTGTGCATGGTGGGGGAGGAACAGGCTCTTTTCCACAGATGGACGGAGGAAAGACAGCTGGTAGACGCATCTCCAATGATTGGAGGACATCCGGGCGGAGAAATAGCATCAACGCTGGCTATAGTGGAGTATATGGATGGGCGAGTTAAGAGAGTGCTGCCGGAACAGATAAGATTCCTGGACACAAAGGACAACATGCCTATGAAAAAGAAAGACAGTAACAAGTAGGGGGTATAGAGGCATGCCGAATGTGCGACCATTGAACAAAAAGAAATATGGGATAAGCAAGCACGCTTTTGGAACAGCGTACTCATATTGTCTGCAATATCCGGAATGGAAAGAGGAGCTGGGCAGCAGGACATCAACAGTCAAGAGTCCTCAGATTACCGGGATGCCTGGGGCGCACAACGGCAGTGACGCAACTGCAGCCCTGGCACAGCGCAGAGTGGAGCTGCAGCAGAAAGTGGATAATGTGGAAAATACAGTAAGAGAGGCCATAGGAGAAGATCATGGACTCTATGAGTATTTACTGGAGTATGTAACTACAGAGGGAGCAACATTTCACTGGATAAAGCAGAAAGGGATTCCATGTGAGCGCACATACTTCTACCAGGTAAGGAGATATTTCTATTTCCTGATGGCAAAGAAAATATAAGTGCGGTACTCGCAGGACAACTTTTGTGATATATTGATAACGTCCAAAAGAATGAGAAAACCAATTTCTCAAACATTATCCCTCATAAAGGCTCCGGAGCATCCGGGGCCTTTTCCATTGGAGGATATTATGACACAACAGGAAATTGAATATGTGAAAGAGTGCATAAGAAAAGGCATCCACAGCTTTTATGTGTGGGGGAAATGGAAAGCTGTCCGCAGAAAAGTCCTGCAGATGGACCATGGAGAGTGCCAACGGTGCAAGGCAAAGAAAATATACACAAAGGCCACAACAGTCCATCATGTAAATTATGTGAAAAAGCATCCGGAGCTGGCTCTGGAAATATGGTATGAGTGGCATGGAGCGAAGAAAAGAAACCTGATAAGCCTGTGTCATGACTGCCATGAGGCGGTGCATGGCTATAGGAAACCAGAGGAAAAGAAACCTCTGACAGAGGAAAGGTGGGATTGATGTGTTTGATAGAAAATATATAGGGCAGCAGGATACAGCTGAGTATATGACACTCAGATGCGCGGCGTGCGGTATGTTACACGTTGTTCACAGAAAAGTGCAGGTGGATGGATACTCTTGCAGAGATTGCGGCGGAGGGCCGCTGACACCAATGGGATATACAATCATGCTGGACAGAAAGCCTGCAGATATTACTGTGAAAGTTGATGTTGATACATCAGACTTGGACAAGGTGCAGCGGATGGTGGATGAGATTGATGAATCTGTGAGCAGCATGATAAAAAGACTGACCGGTGTGAAAGAGGAGTTGATGCAGCATGATGGAACAAACCTTTGAGGCATTGCCTGGCAAGAGATTGTATGAATGCAATCCGGAACTCAATACAGAATGTGATAAACGGATATGTAAATACAATATAAACGCGGTGGATCATCTGTGTCATGGAACGCAGAAAAAGGAATTTGCTCTGAAAATCGGAGAGGTGGCAGAAGTCAAAAACTATACACCCCCGGTCTAAAAAAATCACGTTTTAATTTTGAGCCTGGAGACCGGTGGGTGGCCTCGACAAATCTGAGAAAAATCGCGCGTGATAAAAAATAAAAAAATAGGGGGTGGTAAAGTGGCTCAAAAAAAAGGGGATATATTAGAAAGTTTAATTTCACAGTTGGAGAGAAAACAGGCTGATATTTCCTGTTTTTTAGATTTGTTAGATGATTACATGGCCCTCTATGACATCAAAAAGAAGCTAAAATCAGACATCAAAAAGAGAGGAGTATCCTATGAGACCACATCTGCATCAGGCAAGGCCACCATAGTTAAACAAAACCAGTCGGTCAAGGACCTGGTGGCTGTCAACAAACAGATGTTGATGATTCTGGACAAGTTGGGACTGACTACCGAAAAGACCATAAAGGATGATGATGATGAGAAACTGTGATCCACGAATAGAGGCCTATATGGAGGCTGTGGAGTCCGGAGCAGTAAGATCATCTAAAGAGGTCAAGGCCTTGATGGCTCATGTGCGGCACTGTTTTGAGACTGAGGACATCTATGTGGATCAGCAGCAGCTGACAGACTATCTGGGACTGGCACGGTATTTCCCATATGATGAGGTCTTTCCGTGGCAGGAATTTGTTATAGGTTTACATGATTGCACATACTGGAGAGAGAGTGGGATGCCACGCTGGCCGGACCTGTTCTGCCTAATCGGACGCGGAGCTGGTAAAGATGGAACAATAGCCCTGGAGGCTGTGGCTTTATCATCCGAGTATAACAATATCCGTGAGTATGATGTGGACATATGCGCCAATAATGAGGACCAGGCTCTCCGCCCGGTCCAGGATATTGTTGGAGCGTTTGAACAACCACAATACATCAAAAAGCTGCAACGCTTTTTCAAGTGGACCATGGAAAAGGTGGTCAACCGGAAAACCAGGTCAACCATTAAAGGGCATACAAATAATCCGGGAGGAAAGGATGGTCTACGTTCCGGTATGGTGGTGCTCAATGAAATCCACCAGTACCAAGATTACAAAAATATCAATGTTTTCACAACCGGACTGGGTAAAAAGAAACACCCGCGCCGGTCTTATTATACTACACAGGGAGATGTGAGAGAGGGACCGCTGGATGACCTCCTGGAGACATCTGAGAGCATTTTATTTGGTGGCGATCCGGATAATGGATTGCTGCCTTTTATTTGCCGTTTGGATAGCAAAGATGAGGTGCATGATGAGGCAAACTGGGAGAAAGCAAATCCGTCTCTGCGATATCTGCCGAACCTCATGGAGGAAATCCGGAAAGAATACAGGGACTGGGTAAAACGTCCGGACAAGTTCACGGCGTTTATGACAAAGCGAATGAATCTCCCAGACGGTTCCAATGAAATCAAGGTCTGCAGCTATGAAAGAATCAAGGCTACAAACAGACCTGTGCCAGTGGATGAATTACAGGGAAGAGCCTGCACCTGTGGCATAGACTTTTCAAAGATTACAGACTTTGTATCTGTCAACCTGCACTTTCGTGATGGAAATATCCGTTATGACCTCAATCATTCCTGGCTCTGCCTCAATTCCAAAGATCTGCCAAGAATCAAGGCACCGTGGAAAGAATGGGCAAATAGAGGACTGATTGATCTGGTGGATGATGTGGAGATTCATCCGGAGATCATAGTGGACTACATTGAAATGCAAAAAGCATACTATTCCATCCAGATGATGGCAATAGATGATTTCCGCTATGCGTTGCTATCGCAATATCTGAAAAGCATAGGATTCGATGCCAAAACATATAAAAATCTGAAATTGGTGCGGCCATCTGACATTATGAAAGTCACACCAGTAATAGACAGCTGCTTTGCGAATGATTATTTCGTTTGGGGAGATAACCCTACTTTGAGATGGGCTGTCAATAATACAAAGATGGTCCGATATGGCCGGAAACTAGGGAAAGAGGATGATGCAGATATAGGCAATTTTGTATATGCCAAGATTGAGGCAAAGTCCAGGAAAACTGATCCATTTCTGGCACTGGCAGCATCCATGACAGTAGAGGATGCCCTGCCTTATGCTCAGGTCACAAACGCGCCAGACCTGGGTGTATTCACATATTAGCGCAGAAAGGAGGAGAGAGATGGGATTCAGCATAAAACGCCTGTTTAAGAGCAGAGAGACACCGGAGACAGAAAGAGTGACATCTGTGGAAATTACAGACCAGCAGGTCCAGGAGGCTGTGACAGAGGTATGCCTCCGGGAGCTGGCGTTCTGGACTTGTGTGGGAAAGATTGCAAACGCTCTGACAAAATGCGAGTTTCGCACGTTCTATGAGGGAGCGGAGATTTTTGGGGATGAATACTATCTCTGGAATTACGAACCGAACCGAAACCAGAACAAAGCGGAATTTCTCAGCAAAGCCATGGAAAAATTGTTCCGGGAAAATGAGCTGCTGATCGTTGAGAGCTATGATGGCCAGCTCCTGGTGGCGGACAGCTTTGAAGTCACACGCAATACTTTGTATGGGGATACATATAGCAATGTGCTGGTGGATGATTACCAGTTTTCCCGGACGTTCCGGAGCACAGATGTATTGCACTGGAAGTTGAATAACAAAAATGTGAATAAGATCATCCAGGGCTTGTATGGATCATACAGCAAACTGATTGACTACACAGCAAAGTCCTATCTGAAAAGCAGAGGCAGCAGGGGTATCCTGAATATTTCAGCAATGGCCCAGTCAGACAAATTGTTTGAGGAAAAACTGAAAAAATTGATGAATGAATATTTCAAGTCATTTTTCAGCAGTTCCAACGCGGTTCTGCCCATGTTTGAGGGATACAAGTATGAGGATTTAGGTTCCAAAACGTACAGCGAGGGAACCAGCCGGGACATCAAAAACCAGTATGATGACATTTTTGATTTTACAGCGAGGGGATTTTCTATGCCGCCATCCCTTGCAAAAGGGGATGTGCAGGATACCAGCAAGGCGGTAGAGGAAATGCTGACTTTCTGCCTGGACCCTCTGACTCAGACACTACAGCAGGAAATCAACCGCAAGAGGATAGGCAGGAGCGGAGTGCAGAAAGGCACCAGGCTGCAGATCAACACCATGAGAGTCAAGCATATTGATATGTTTGATATAGCCACACCTGCAGATAAGCTCATCAGCTCCGGCATCTACACGGTCAACATGATTCTGAGGGCAGTGGAGGAGCCACAAATAACAGAGGAATGGGCAAATCAGCATTTTATCACAAAAAATTACTCTACTATCCAGGAAATCCTGGAAGAACAGAGCAAGAAAGGAGGTGGAGAGAATGGCAAAACCGTTTAATTTTTGTTTCCAGCAGGCCGGAAATAACGTGCACAAGCTGTATATCTATGATGATGTGACCGCTTATGGAACTTTTGACTGGACCACATGGACTTTCAAAGACTCTGAGACATCCGCAAAGTATTTCAGGGAGCAACTAGCGGCGATTCCGGACACGGATACCATAGAGCTGCATATCAACTCGAACGGAGGCTCCGTGAAAGAGGGAGTAGCAATCTATTCCCAGTTGAAACAGGCAGCCTGCAAAAAGATTGGATATGTGGATGGGGTAGCATACAGTGTGGCATTTCTGATCCTGCAGGCGTGTGATGAGAGAGTCATGGGCCTGGGCACATCAGCATTGGTCCACAATATGTGGATGAGTGTGGATGGAAATGCAAAGGAACTCAGAAAAGCTGCAGATGACCTGGATGTGCTGATGGAATCAAACAGAAAAATATTCCTGGAGCGGTCCAATCTGGAAGAGCAGCAGCTCATTGAGATGATGGAGGCGGAGACGTTCCTCACTCCGGAAAAATCCCTGGAATATGGACTCATCGACCGGATCGACAGCTACCAGGCGGATGAAAAAGACATCCAGGAGAGGTTAATGGCGCAGGTGCAGCAGCTTTCTGGCATGATTGCACAGCAGAAATCATTCAGGGATCAGTTGGAATATCTGCACCAGTCTGTAAAAGACAATCAGGTACCGACACCGGGACCACAGCAGGGAAAGAAACTTACAAACCAGTTAGCAAATTTTTTCAAGAATATGTAAAGGAGAACCAACATGAAGAACAAAGACATTTTAGCAATGGAGAAAGCCAAGATTGTAGATAAGATGAACCAGGCCATCAAAGATGATGATGCCAAGGCATTCAGCGAGGCTTTCACAGAATTATGCCAGAAGATCGAGGAGAATGTTCTGGAGCAGGCCAGAGAGCTGATGGCGGAGCAGGATACAACCATCCTGGCACAGAGAGGCGTGCGCCAGCTGACATCCAAAGAAAAGGAATACTATGAAAAGATCATTGAGGCCATGAAGTCCCCGAACCCGAAACAGGCCCTCAATGATGTGGATGTGGTCATGCCGGAGACCATCATTGATTCTGTATTTGATGAGCTGCAGACCAATCATCCGCTGCTCTCCAAACTGTCCGCTACAACCGTGACAGGCCTGACCAGAATGATGATGAATACCAACGGGGAGCAGAAAGCAACCTGGGGCAAGCTGACGGCCAAGATCATTGAGGAGCTGACATCCGGATTCAAAGAGGTGGACGTGACCCAGGACAAGCTGAGCGCATTCTTACCGGTTTCCAAAGCTATGCTGGATTTAGGACCGGCATGGCTGGACAATTATGTGCGCCAGGTGCTTTATGAAGCACTGGCAAACGGCCTGGAGTATGGTATTGTATGCGGTACCGGAAAGGATGAGCCTATTGGCATGATGCGCCAGGTAGGAGATGGCGTTGTGGTCACAGGCGGCGAGTATCCGCAGAAAGAGGCCATCAAGATGACCGCACTGGACATTGAGCAGATGGGAAACGTAACCGCAATTATGGCCAGAAATGACAAAGGCCAGGCGAGAACCGTGACCGGACTCATCCTGCTGGTCAATCCGGTGGATTATTTCCGGAGAGTGCTGCCGGCCACAAGAATGCTGACTCCGGATGGAAATTATGCCTCTGTCCTGCCGGTGGATGCGGAAATCATCCAGAGCGCAGCGGTGCCGGAGGGCAAAGCGGTCTATGGTATGGCTCCTAAGTATTTCCTGGGTGTAGGCATGGCAAGAAATGGCCGGATTGAGTATTCTGATGAATACCGTTTCCTGGAGGATGAGAGAGTCTATCTCATCAAACTGTATGCTCATGGCTTTGCGAAAGATAACAATGCCTTTATGGTATTGGATATTACGGAGCTGCAGCCGGTACGCTTCAAGGTCATCAGCACCACAGAGGAAAAGTCTTACAGTGCAGCCCTGTCTGATCTGAGAATCGGCAGCCTGCAGCTCTCTCCTGAGTTTGCGGCAGAGACAACCGCTTACACTGTAACAACCAGCAACGCTACAAATACCATCACAGCGGTGCCGGCCAGCGGCTCTGCAGAGGTAGCGATCACAGTAGGAGATAAGGCAGTGACCAATGGGGCAGCAGCAACCTGGGCAGCAGGAGCCAACACTGTGACGGTCAAAGTGACAGACGGAGACCAGACAAAGACCTATACAGTGACAGTGACTAAGGAGTAAGAGAATCATGGCAGACGATAAGGACAAAACTCTCCTCAATGATGTAAAAAATTATCTGGACATAACCTGGGATGATTCCCTGGGAGACCAGAAAATCATGGGGATGGTCCGGAGAGGGATGGCTGCCATTAAAGGAAAAATAGGGGAGTGCAATTTCTATGAGGAAACTCAGGAAAGGGCACTCCTCTTTGATTACGTCATGTATGCTAGAGCAGGAGAGATTCCACAGTTCTGGGAGAATTACAAAGCGGAGTTTATCTCACTGCAGATAGCAAGAAAGGTGGATGATTATGCCGCGGATCAGGAGCAGACAGTTTGAAAATTTTGGAGACGGACTGCTGACCATATGTGACGCGGATGAGCGCACGATAACCAGGACAAAAATGGAACATATCCGCTTTGGAAACCGGACGGTGGGCGTGCAACGTTTCTGGCAGGCTAAGACCGCAGGAGATAAGGTGGATAAATTGCTGGCAGTACCTCTGTCTGTGCTGGATATAGACATGATAGAGGTCCATGATGTGGTCATTTTGGAAAATGAGACGGACTGGCTGTGGGACACTCTAGTATTTGATGATACAGAGATGAAAGACCGCGCCGGCCATTATCAGATTCTGCAGGTGCAGCCAAAATATGATGCTGAGCCACCGGCATTATATTTGTCTCTGGAAAAATTAGTACACCCATACAAGGATGGGAGGGATGACGGTGGCGATTAAAATAGGCAATCTGGCAAGAGAAGTAATGAAACAGCTGGATGATTATGGCATTGCGGCAGGTCTGGAGGTAGAGAAAGTATCTGCAGAAGTAGCGGAAGAAACTGCCAAAATGCTGAATAAGAACTCCCCGGAACTGACCGGGGATTATGCTGCATCCTGGACATATGGAGTGGGAGAGACAAAAAGGACACGCCATACCATGATTGTCCATGCGGAAAAACCGGAATATGCCCTGACACATCTGCTGGAGAAAGGGCACCAGAACCGGAACGGAGGACGGACTCCCGCCATAGTGCATATTGCACCGGCAGAGGAGGAGGCAGCGGATAGGCTGGAAAAGGAGCTGATGAAAAGATTATGACACCGGATCAGATTGAGCAGATGCTGACAGAGATGGAGGTACCATTCAAGTATCATCATTTCACACAGAAAGAAATGGAGGACATACCACTCCCCATCATGGTCTGGATCGTGCCGGGGACAGACAACTTTTTTGCGGACGGTCAGACCTATCACAAAATTAAGGAACTGGACATTGAACTCTACACAGATGAGAAAGACTGGGCACTGGAGGAGAAGCTGGAGGCCATCCTGGACAGATACGGGATTGCCTGGCAGCAGACAGCCTCAGAGTGGCTGGAGTCGGAGAAAATGTGGGAGTCACTTTATGAAATGGAGGTTTAAGACATGACTGGAAAGGAAAATAAGGTCAAGTATAACATCAAAAATGTGCATGTGGCAAAGCAGACAGAAACTGTGGCTGAGGGGGAAACTACCTACAACTATGAGACACCAAAGAATATTCCCGGTGCTGTGAGCATCAGTCTGGATGCGGAGGGGGAAATCTCCACATTTTATGCGGATGGGATTGCCTACTTTGTGACTAGTGCAAACAATGGATATTCCGGAGACCTGGAAATGGCACTCATTCCGAGCTGGTTCCGCGTGGATATCTTAAATGAGACACTGGATGACAAAAAAGTGCTGGTAGAAAATGCAAATAATAACACGAATCCTTTTGCACTCCTCTTTGAGTTTGATGGAGACGTAAGAGCGATCCGCAGGTGTCTGTATAACTGCACATGCACAAGACCGTCTATTGAATCCGAGACAAAAGAGGAAACAGTGGAACCTGGAACAGAGACACTGAGTATCACGAACAGTCCGCGTGCGGATGGCCTGGTAAAAGCACAGACTGGGCCAGATACGGATGCTACAGCTTATACAGATTGGTATAAGAGTGTATATGTTCCGACTGTAGCAGCATCCACGCAGGCAGCGCAGACAGCGGCAGGCGAATAAGGAGGATAAGCAATGCTGAGAAAGACGGTTGTAATTGACGGGAAAGAGGTAGAGTTTAAGGCATCCGCAGCGGTGCCGAGAATCTACCGCATGAAGTTCCGGAGGGATTTATTTGTGGACCTGCAGAAAGTGGCAAAGTCTGTGGATAAGAAAGGAAAGAAACAGGGAAAAGAGGAGAGTGAAATCCCCATTGAAAACCTGGAAATGTTTGAGAATATTGCTTATATCATGGCGCAGCACGCTGATCCGAAGAACGTGCCGGCGGATATCATGGAATGGCTGGAGCAGTTTGAGACATTTTCCATTTATCAGATTTTGCCGGCCATCCTGGAGCTCTGGAATATGAACGAAGAAACCAAAAGTCAGGCAAAAAAAAACTTAGACCAAGTAGCAGGGAGTTAAATACTCCCTTGTTTTTGTTACGGTGCTGCCAGGTGGGAATTTCTATCCGGGACCTGGACCTGCTGACAGTGGGGATGGTCATGGATATGTTTACAGAGCAGCAGAATGACTCTTACAAATATCCACGCATGGCAACACAGGAAGATTTTGACAAATTCTAAGGAGGTGTGAACAGGATGGCAGCAGGCCGGAACATAAAGGGAATAACGGTTGAAATCGGCGGCGATACCACAGGCCTACAGAAAGCCCTCAGTGATGTGAATGGGAAGATTAAGAACACCCAGGCACAGCTGAAAGATGTAAACAACCTGCTGAAATTAGACCCCTCCAATACTGTACTGGTGGCGCAAAAGCAGGAACTTCTGAAAGAGGCGATTGCAAACACCACAGAGAAGTTGGACAGCCTGGAAGCTGCCCAGAAAGATGTTACAGCCGCACTGGAGGCCGGGAAGATCGGCCAGGAGCAGTATATGGCTTTTCAGCGCGAGGTAGAGGAGACCAGGGCAACCCTGGGACGATATGAGTCAGAGCTGGCCGGTCTGAACACGGAGCAGGACCGGCTGGCCACAAATACAGAAAGATTAAACAAATTATTTGAGGCTACAAGCACAAACGTAGATGATTATGCGGATGTGCTGGGCAGTAAGCTGGTAACAGCTATCAAAAATGGTTCCGCCTCCTCTGACCAGCTCAAAATGGCCATAGAGAAGATTGGAAAATCTGCCACGGACGGAAAAGCTGATATTAAACAGATGACAGATGCACTGGACACAGTAGATGATGGACAGGCAATCCGGAACCTCATACAGGAGTTGAAAGATGCCGGAACACAGGCGGATAACACCTCAGAGCAGCTGGATGAAATGGGGAAAACCCTGACCGGCGGCGTGCTGATCGAGGCAGCAGAACAGCTTTCTGCAGTAGGGGACAAAATAACTGAATTGGGAGAAAAGGCCAAGGATGCTTTTACTGAAACGCAGGACGCGACAGTGAAAGCATCCACTTATTTTGGGGAAACCGGAGAGGCAGCAGAGCAGACCGCCGGCATAATCAAAGATGTATATGCGGAGGGCGTAGGAGAGTCCATGGATGCTGTCTCAAATGCGGTCATCACGGTAAAAAAGAACCTGAAAGACCTGGATGAGACGGAACTGACACATATTACAGAGCAGGCAATAACCCTGGATGAACTTTATGGCATTGACATGAATGAAACTCTAAGGGGTGTAAATTCTCTCATGGAGCAGTATGGCCTCACAGCTCAACAGGCTATGGACTATATTGTGAAAGGCACCCAAAATGGCCTGGACAAGACAAATGAGCTGGGAGATAACCTATCAGAATATGCCGGAAAGTTCTCACAGGCAGGATATTCCGCGCAGGAATATTTCCAGCTGCTCCAGAACGGTCTGGAGGGCGGAGCTTATAACCTGGATAAAGTAAATGACGCTATCAACGAAGTGACAACCAGGCTGGCAGATGGGACCATAGCAGACTCATTAAGCCAGATCAACGAGGAGACCGGAGAAATAGAGGCCGGGACCGGCGGATGGAGTGAGGAGGTTGAAAATGTATTTAAGCAATGGCAGCAGGGCGGAGCTACACAGAAACAGGTCATTGATGCCATTGTAAAGGATATACAGAACACGGAAAACCAGCAGGATAAGCTGAATAAAGCTGCCCTGGCTTTTGGAACCATGGCCGAAGATGGAAACGCAAAATTTATAGAATCCCTGACATCTGTGGGGGACACCTATGATGATGTAACCGGATCGGCAGAGAATATGTTTGATTCGTCTACAACAGAGTCACAGAAATATGAGGCCAGCATGAGGCAGCTGCAGCAGAGCCTCATACCTTTGGGAGAGGCGCTGATGAGCCTGGCAAATGACATTATACCGCCGATTGCCGCGGGCATTAAACAGGTGGGAGAATTTTTTGGAAAGCTGCCGGAACCGGTCAAGAATTTTGTTGTAATACTGGGGGCTTTGATTGCTGCCTTTACCACTTTAGCCCCGGCAATAGCGGCAGTAGCCATAGCAGTGACTACTCTGGAAATACCACTATTGCCAATTATCGGAATCATTGCAGGCGTGGCCGCGGCCATAGCTGCCATCATTGCCATAGTGAAAAACTGGGGAGCCATAACAGAGTGGTTCGGAAATTTATGGCAGACAGTGAAAGAGAAATGCTCTGCAATATGGGATTCCATCTGTAAATTTTTCACGGAAACCATACCGCAGGCCTGGGACAGCTTGGTCTCTAAATTCCAGGGAATACCGGAATGGTGGGCAGGAATCTGGTCTCAGGTAGGAGAATTTTTCTCCGGAATCTGGTCCAATATCTGCTCATTTTTCACGGAGACTATACCTGCAGCATGGCAGAGTGTGGTGGCGTGGTTCCAGGGAATACCGGAATGGTGGGCAGGCATCTGGCAGCAGGTGCATGATTTCTTTGTAAATATCTGGACTATGATGATGCAAAACCCGGTTATTTCCGGAATCGCAACAACGATACAGACGCTGTGGCAGAATTGCGTTACAACGCTGCAGGGCATCTGGTCCGGACTGACGCAGATTGCGTCCGGAGCCTGGGAGTTGCTGAAAAATACGATACTAGGCCCGGTGCTACTCCTGATCGACCTTGTGACCGGAAATTTCACGCAGCTGAAAGAGGATGCGCTGAATATCTGGACGAATATCCAGCAGGCAGCATCTACAATCTGGTCCGGCATAAAGCAGGTAGTCTCATCTCTGGCTCAGGGGCTGGTCACTCATGTGGTCACGCTGATTACCGGATTTAAGGACACCATGGGCAATTTGTGGGAGATGGCGAAACAGGCGGCCACTACTGCCTGGACAAACCTGAAACAGGCGGTTATCACAGCGGCCACAAATTTGAAAGATTCAGCGATTCAGGCAGTAACGAATCTGAAAGAATCCGTCTCTCAGGCATGGGAGAATATGAAATCTGCCGCCTCACAGGCATGGCAGAATATCAAAAATTTTGTAGTGCAGACAGCACAGAATCTGAAACAGTCAGCGGTGCAGGCGTTCCAGAATCTGGTCTCCGGAATCCGGAGCACGCTCAGCAACCTGGGAACAGTGGTATCAAACGGATTTCAGTCAGCCATTAGATTCATCACATCCCTGCCGAGTAAAGCACTCCAGTGGGGAGCAGATTTTATCAACGGAATCGCAAGAGGTATCCGCAATGCCATAGGCAATGTGACCAGTGCGGTCTCTGATGTAGCAAGCAAGATCAGGTCGTTCCTGCATTTCTCTGTACCGGACGAGGGTCCGCTGACAGAATATGAGTCATGGATGCCGGACTTTATGAAAGGCCTGGCAAAAGGCATAGAGAAAAGCAAATCAGTGGTAACAGATGCCATTGCTGGTGTAAGCAAGGACATGACCATCAATGCAAATGCTATGGTGGATCAGAGCCAGGCTGCACAAAACAACGCGATTCTAAATATCACAACTTTACTGGCTCAGTATCTTCCATTCCTGGCACAGGGTCTCTCCGTAAAATGGGAGACCGGAGAAGTGGCAGCACATCTGGCCAGAGATATGAATATACAGCTGGGAATCCTGGCAGAGGAGGAGGGGTATTTGTAATGAACGCACTGACAAATGGTGCCACTATTGAAGTGGTGGCCACAGGAGAGCGGTACCACACCATTACTGACTGGGGCCTGGCCATTGGTAACAATGATTATATAGGGGACGTTGAGCAGGAAAAATATTATGTGGATGTGCCGGGAGCGGATGGTTTTCTGGATTTCTCAGAGGCAACAACAGGCCGCCGGATTTTCAAAAGCCGGCCCATCAACATTGAACTGGGCGGAAAAAAGCCGAGGAATGACTGGGACATTATTATATCAGACATCCGAAACCTGATAGAGGGCCGGGAAATCAAAGTCATATTTGACAATGATCCCGGCTTTTACTGGACAGGCAGAGCAACCATAAAGGGCTTTGATCGAAACAGGGAAATCGGAACATTTATGCTATCCATTCCAAAAGCGGACCCATATAAGTACAATGTGGCGGATTCTACAGAGGACTGGCTGTGGGATTCCTTTGATTTTGAAACAGGAATCATTGATGAGGGTACAGAAATTACATTAACAACGGCAACCGGCACACAGAGCTACACAATTGTGCCGGACCTGATGCCGTTTGTGCCAGTCATCCAGGTAAGTCAGATGGGAGATGCCGGAATCACTATGACAGTAGCCGGAGAGTCATACACGCTGACGAAAGGGAAAAACCGCTTTGCGGATATTGTAGTAGACCAGGAAGATGTGACTCTGAGCTTTAAGGGACAAGGGATACTAACAATCAGATACAGGAGGGGATCATTGTAATGTATAAAGTAAAAATGGATGGTCAGGTCCTGTATTATCCTGGAGACAAAGAGGCAGTGCTGACCAATCCAACGGTAAAACTGCAGACAGGATATGCCGGCACCTTTGAGTTTACGGTGCCGGCCATCAATCCACTGTATGACAAAATCCAAAACCGCAGCAGCATGGTCAGCGTTTTCCGAGATTCCACAGAGATTTTCTATGGGGAAGTTAGGAAACGTCCAAAGGTAGACAGATATAAAAACAAAAATGTATATTGCGCCGGCGCAATGAGTTTTCTTTCAGATTCCATCCAGCCGCAGGCAGTATATCATGATATGAGTCCACGGCAGATGCTGGGGACTTTCCTGGATATTCACAATAGCCAGGTAGAGGACAGGAAAAAGATATATTTGGGAATTGTGACCATCACAGATGCAAATGATTCCGTGTACAGGTACACAAATTATGAGAACACGCTGAAAGCCATCCGGGAAAAGCTGGTTGAAAAGCTGGGTGGCTATCTGAGGCTCAGACATATAAATGACAAGCTATATCTGGACTGGATCACGCTGGAAGAGTATGGAAAGTATTGCGAACAGCCCATTGAGTTTGGACTGAACCTGCTGGATTATTCCGAGAGTGTGACAGCGGAGAACATAGTCACAGCTCTAATTCCTCTGGGGGCGCGCCTGCAGGGAGAGTCAGAGATAGAGGGTTTGGAGAAATATGTGGATATTACCAGCGTAAACGGTGGATCAAACTATATTTACAATCAGGAGGCGGTGGACACTTTTGGATGGATATGGGATACCAACACATGGCAGGATGTGACAGAACCATCCAACCTGATCCGGAAAGGAAAGGCCTGGCTCCAGGATAATCAATTTGAGGAAATGACGCTCACGCTCACAGCAGTGGATTTGTCCGCACTGGATAAAGAGTATGATGCGTTTGACTGTGGGGACAGAATCCCATGCAGGGCCAGACCGTATGGCATGGACCGGATTTTTCCGGTTATGGAAATGACCATCCCTCTGCAGAGGCCGGACAGTGCAAAGCTGACACTGGGAGAAAACCGCAAGCTGACCTATACGGAGCAGCAGAGCAGGATATATTCCGGGATAACAGCCACAGCAGAGGAGCGCAGGAAAATCCAGAATGAGGCTATCAAGTCGGCCATAGACAACCTGACAGCTAAGATGACAGGAAGTGAGGGAGGCTATAAGCTGACAGAGTTTGATGAAAATGGGATGTGGCTCCGTGATTTATACATGGATGCACCGGATAAAGACCAGGCTACCAATATTCTGCAGATTAACAAATACGGCATAGGCGGCAGCCACAATGGCTATGCCGGACCATATACGGTGGGAATGACGCTGGATGGTCAAGTGATTGGAGAACGCGTCACAGCCAATTCCATAGGAGCGGAAAAACTCACAGTGGAGTATAAGTCGGAGCTGGAGGGAAAGTTCACGCAGGCCGGAAAGGATGCCAACGCTTACACGGATCAGCGAGAAACGGCAGTCCGGGAAGTCATCACAACCAGTATCAAGTCTGTGGAGGACCAGATACAGCTGGCAGTAACAGACCAGAAAAGTATCACAAACAGATATGACTATGTGAAGAATGGAGACAACCAGAAACTGTCAGCGGCAGCGTTCGCGGCATCAGCCAACATGACAGTAGAGGACGGACAGGCAAGAAACATCAATGCGCTGCACCTGACAAAGACAGACACATCCATGGCCACTCTGCAGCAGAGTCTGGGAGAATTACCACCGGGCACTTATGAAGTGGAATTAAAAATATATCTGCCATCCGGAAAAAAACCGTCTTACTGTTATTTTGGTCTGAATAGCTATACCCAGTATCAGGCGTTTTCCTCAATGGACACAGATACATGGTACACAATCAAAAAGACGGTCACACTGACCAGCAAGGCAACAAAATCTTTCTATTTTGCATTATATGGCAGCAGTGCAAAAGAGGTGTATATCACAGACATACGGGTGCTCCGAAACGTGAAAGAGCTGATTGATGATGTAGATGCAAGGATAACAGTGGAGGCCGGAAAGATTACCCAGAGTGTTACAGAGATGTATGAGGCTCAGCAGCATGATTATTGCCAGGGTGGGACGTTTCCGGAGGCGTTTTCCGGAAATTACAGCACAGACTGGTATCGGAATGATACAACCTATGTATTCCAGACCACATGGAAAGAGAAAACGTGTCTGAGCATCAATCTGGGCAGCGCAACGAGCACAAGCTACTATGCAAGGACAAGGAGTCCTATAAATATACCGAGATCAGGAAAGTTTACAGTACGTTTCAAAGCATGCTGTGGAAAAACAGGGACCAGATTAAGATGCAGTTTCTACACAAGCAAATACACGGTAGCAGGGGACCTGGGAACGGAATGGAAAACATTTGAGCTGACCTATGACAATATTCCTGCAGGTAACAGGTACCTGTATTTTTACTGTAATAACACCGGAGATTATGTGTGCATCACGGATGTGGAAATTCTGGGCTATGCCGCCCATTACAATGAGGCACAGCTACAGATAACATCTGATAGTATAACGGCAGAAGTCACAAGGGCAAAAAAAGCAGAGGAGACTCTGCAGAGCAGCATTAAAGTTAATGCGGACAATATAAAACTGAAAGTATCAAAGGGCAACCTGTCATCTGAGATAAGCGCGGAATCCGGAGCAATATCAATAAAGTCAAACCGTATCAGCATTTCCTCCACCAACTTTACGCTGACAGCATCCGGATACGTGACCATGAAAGGAGCAAGCTGCCAGGGAACCTTTGAAGCGAAAAACGGCAGATGGTTCATTAAAATGGCATACGGAGAAATCACTGGAGGATATGACTCCACAACTTATGGATACATTGATTTTGCTGGAGCCTATAACAATTCATCAGAACGGACACTGAGACTGAGAGGCAACTCCAGGGTGGATATCATGGGAAAACTCTATACAGCCACTACTTACAACGCAGATACAGTGTGGTCGACATTCACAGGTACACAGAAAATCATCACGAACATTAAGGATATAGGAAACGGAGCAATACAGTGGACATGGACAAATTTCACATTCCGAAACGGAATGATGATGGGATAGGAGGAAAAAGATGAATGTAGGAGCAATTTTGGATTTTGTAGCAGGAGAATTGGATGCCCAGGTATTGGGATTCATGCAGGAATACGCAATTCCACCATCACTCATGGATAAGGTGCTGGATAGAATTCAGTCTCACATGAGGCAGATGAAATCTGAGGAATATGCACAGGAGCTGACCAATATCCAGCTGCAGATAGCAGCATCCGGAACGGAGCAGGCAGGAGTAGCCGTTCCTCTGCAGGATGAAAACACAGTACAAAAAACGGAAACGGAAACAGGTACTATTGAGAAATTTAAGGAACAGGTAGGATTAAAGAAAGGAGGAGGCGCAAATGCAGACATTCAGTGCGAGGCAGGAGAATAGAGCAAAGTGCATCCAACCATATGAACTGGCTCTGTACGCGGTGCAGGGGCATGATATATGGCAGGATACCCCGGAAGAAAAGAAGATAGCCAGGGCAGGGCATCCGGAGGACTTGGCAAATGTGGCTCTGGAAGATAATTCACACACCATGAAGATAGGAGGGTAAGGCATGGCGGACGTAAAACGGTATACAGAACAGATTGCCGCTGCAAAAAAAGGAAAGGATGTGCGCGCCAGCATTGTAGCGGCCATCAATGAGGTATCAGATGAGAACAATGAATACAACCAGGTAAAGGAAAATATTCTGGCTGCACAAGCGGCCATCAATGCGGATGTGAAAGCGAACCAGCAGACACAACAGAATTTTAATGCGGACCTGCAGGAGGCCAAAACGGTGCAGTCGGACCTGGCAGCCAAGACAGAGGCAGGAAGTACACTCCTCACGAATTTGACCAAGAAAGTGAGTGATGGCAACACCCTTTATACAAACTTGAGCAAAAAAGTGACAGAGGGAAATACAGCGCACTCAAATTTGACAGCGGACATCACGGCAGCAGGCCAGGCAGAGAGCAGCCTGGAGGAGGACATCACGGCAGCAGGCCAGGCAGAAAACAGCCTGGAGGAGGACATCACGGCAGCAGGCCAGGCAGAGAGCAGCCTGGAGGCGGATGTTACGGCAGCAGGCCAGGCAGAAAGGAGCCTGGAGGCGGATGTTACGGCAGCAGGCCAGGCAGAAAACAGCCTGGAGGAGGATATCTCAACGGCAAACGGCAGAATCACAATAATGCAGAGTCTGGTTCAGAACGCTGACCAGATTAAGACCGGACTGGAGGCCGATCTGAAGCAGGCACAGCAGGCATCTGAAAACCTGGTTGCCAATACAGCAGCGAGTGTGACAGAGATTCAGACCGCAGGAAAAACACAGATTGATGCAATTAAAGAGGCAGGAGGGGGCGTGGAAAATGCACTCTCCAATTATTTTGCCCTCCGGAGAAATGGGAAAGTATTTACCACAAAAATTTATAAATATGCGACATCAACCAGCCCGGTAGGTGTGAAGATGAACGCCAATGAAAATATGGTGTGTGAGCCATCTGTGGGTAGAACAGAGAGCCGGGATGATTATGCACAGTATGGGCTTTTCCAGCATTTTACCTGTAATTTCTCAGTGGATGAAAACGGATTCAATCATGTGGATGCCCTGGAGGGTCAGACAGGATTCACGAAGTATGGAAAGGTACAGGTGGGAGAGGTCACAATGAGTGCATGGTTCGGAATTGAGGACACGGCGGATGCAGTGCTGTATCACTATTCTGACAGCCAGACTGACCTCACACCATACCCCATGAAAGAATCCATCAATCCGGACGGAACGCTCAGCCCATTCATGATCCATGCGAAGTATATTGCAGGGGATATTGAGGGAGCACCATACTCCTCAAAGGGACTGGCTCCGGCCAATGGCTGCCAGGCTACACAGGCAAGGAATCCGATCAGCTATACAGGAATGATTACCTATATGCACAAGCTGGGCGGCCACTATTGCGGAACCACAAGCTGGGATTTGTTCTACCGTCAGCTGATGATGATTATTAAATACGCCACAACACACAGCCAGAGCATCATGGCTGGATGCACTTCCTATAACCTCCAGAACATGAACCTGGTGGAGGAGACTGGTGTATCCAGAGTGATTATTACAAAGGCACAGGCGGCAAGTTACGTGGTCGGTTCCTATGTTTCCATCGGAGAAATAGGAGAATCAACCAATAAAGACCGGTATCAAGCGTATATGCACAATATGGCATACAGCGTGAAGATACTGAGCATTGAGGACGTGGATGATGTAAATGCTGCCATTTATGTAGATGCTCCGGCTTTTGATACGACACTGACAACCTGCATCTCAACAATGCCATGGCGTTCCGGTTCCACAGATGAGGTGGCTGGATCGGATGGATCACTGGGCAGCAATACCAGTGGAAAATATGCGTTTAAGATTCAGGGAATTGAGACCGGTGTGGGAGCTTATGAGGTGCTGAGCAATGTGGTCATGGATATTGTGACGGGAGCAGACGGAAACCCGGCCAGAGATGTGTATGTGTGCCAGGATGCCAGCGCGCTGTCCAGTAACATTGCCACTGTACGTGCGAACTACAGAAAAGCAAATGCACAGGTGGCATATACGGCAGAAAGCTGGAAATACATCACGGAAGAAACCACAGACCCAGACCTTGGAATCATGATTCCAACAGGAGTGGGAGGTGGTTCCACCACAGGCTTTGCTGATGGACTTTATACAGATGCAGGAACCTCCGGACAGAGAGAGTGGCTTGCGCTGGGCCATTTGAACTATGGCGGCAGTGCTGGCCTCTGGATTCTCGGTGCGGGCAATGGCTGGTCGGATGCGAGCTGGCGTATCGTCTCCGGCGTTTCTCCGAATGGCACCAGGGGTGAATGGCAGGCAGCAGCCTGACAGAGGGGCTTTCCCCTCTTAAATGATAAATAACGGACTTGTAACGCTAAACGGACGGTTTTTTCTGTGGCTTGCGCTGGGCAATTTGAACAATGGCGGCAATGCTGGCCTCTGGATTCTCAATGCGAACAATGGCTGGTCGAATGCGAACTGGAATATCGTCTCCGGATTTTCTTGAAAGATTATGATTTATAGCGTTACATTTCGCTCCGCCGGGACGGAGCCACCGGAGATGGTGCGTGGGGCATTTCCCAAAATTTGATTGTAGCCAAACCGTGTGACTGGGAGCATAGGAGCCTGGCACACGGACTCATAGCGCAGTAGGCCATGGGTGGAGTGAGTAGAAAAACCGAAAACCCCTGTATCAAGAAACGAGGTCAAGCAGTTGAAAAGATACTGTAAAAATATAAAACTGGATGCGGACTGGATAAAGTCATCCATGCTGGAGTGCCTGTCAGATAAGTGGGACAGGCTGGATGTGGCAGGATTCCTGGCCGAGTATCAAGAGGCCCAGGAACCTCTGCCCAAAAGAGCAGCACATAAGATGATCCGGGCAGACAGGACCTGGGCTGATCCGCTGATCGAAAAAGCAGCGGCAGAAATGGCGCAGGAAATCAGGGACAGAAAGGTCACTTTTCCTGCAATACACTATTCCATGAGATATGACGGAAATTCCGGAAAGATCAGGGAGATAGGCGTGGAGAGCATCAAGCAGCAAGTATATGACTATGTGGCGGTCAATGCTCTCATGGAACTATTCAACAGAAAGATCGGTAAATACCAATGTGCCAGTATTCCTGGTCGAGGTCAGGTATATGGCAAGAAAGCAATAGAGAAATGGATTCGCAAGAATCCGGCCAAAACCAGAGTAGGAGCAAAGGGAGACGTACATCATTGTTATCCATCCATAAACATCAGCAAGCTGATGAAATTATTGAGAAAGCAGGTCAAAAATGAGGACCTGCTTTATTTAGTGGAAATACTGGTCCGGTCATACCGGCAGGGCTTGTCTATTGGTTCCTATCTGAGCCAGTGGCTATGCAATTATTATCTGAGCTTTGCTTATCACTATGCAGAGCAGGAACTGGCAAAGGTACGAAAGAGCAGAAAAGGCCCTGAAAAACGTGTCAGGCTCATTTATGCAGTCATTTTCTACATGGATGACATCCTGATCCTGGGGTCAAGAAAAGCAGACGTGAGAAAGGCTATGCAGCTGCTGGTCAAATTCTTTAAGGATGAGCTGGACCTGGAGATAAAAGCAAACTGGAAATTGTTCCAGGTGGACTATATCGGAAAGGATGGCCGGCACCATGGGGATTGTATTGATATGATGGGATACAAAATTTACAGAGACCACACAGAGGTCCGGAGAAATATTTTCCTCCGGTCAAGGCGTGCTTTTGTACGGTTAAGGAAACAGGTACAACGGCGCATGGGGATAGCACTTGACCTGGCATATCGCTGTGTCTCTTATTTTGGATGGTACAAAAATTCAGATTCCACAAACTTCAAAAAGAAGTATGGAATAGAGCAACTGATGAAATACGCGAAAAGGAGGGTAAGCATTGAAAGCAAGATTCACAACAGAACAGCCAGCAGTGCGCTGGCAGCCGCTTGACAATGGCATGGTAGATGTGACCATCTGCCTGAATGGGCAGGAGATCACAGAGGAAAATGCTCAGATGGTGGACAAAGAGCAGTATATAACGGCCACAGACACCTACTGGGAATATGATTTCCGCCAGTTCCGGGAAAAAGCGGAAAGCATAAACAGGGCAGCGGTGGAAAAGAATCCGGAGAAGTATCTGGAATATCAGCCGCTGCAGGAAAAGACACTGGAGCAGAAACTCCAGGAGCAGGAAGAAAATATCAGGATGCTGACAGAGTGCCTGCTGGAAATGTCGGAGGCGGTTTATGCGTAAGTTATTAACCAATTTGATTTTATTATTGATGAGAAAGGACGGTTTTGAAATGATGGCAAAATTATGGGCAATCGAGGTTATGAGCCAGGAAACAGTGGAGGATGCAAAGGCGGTATATAACAGGGTGCCGCGTCTCCTGAAAGAAAAGGTCAAGGCAATTTTGATTGATTCCGGTATGGAGGAACTGATTGAGGAATGATGACCAAGCTGAGGATCATATCCAGGCTGTGGTCACATATCACGGACCTGAGAATGTACATCAGAGGGCTGAGCAATAAGTCACTGGAACAGATAGAGGAAGAGATGGACCTCACAGAATATTACTGCCGGCCATATGCTGATGCGGATGATGTGGATGATGTTTAAGGGCAGAGAGGAGGTGCAAAAGATGGTAAAAGAGCAGTTATGCGCTGCCACAGGAGTTGTGGGAGGCTTTATAGCAGCACTTTTGGGAGGATGGGACACTGGATTGCAAACGCTGGTATTATTCATGAGTATGGACTATCTGACAGGTCTGATTGTGGCCGGTATATTCCATAAGTCAACAAAGACGGAAAACGGTGCGCTGGAAAGCAGAGCAGGATTTAAAGGCCTATGCAGAAAGGCTGTGATTTTGCTGATTGTGCTGATGGCGTACCGTTTTGATATGCTCATTCATGTAAATTATATAAGGGATGCTGTCATCATAGCCTTTATTTCAAATGAGGCTATCAGCATTGTAGAAAATGCAGGACTCATGGGGATACCTATGCCGAAGCAGATTAAAAAAGCGATTGAAATTTTAACCAAAAAGTCAGAGGAGGACAATGATAATGAAACAGATTAACTGGGCAAAGAAACTGACATCAAGAAAATTCTGGGCAGCGGTTGTGGGATTCGTTACACCAATGATGGTTGCTGCAGGAGCAACTGACAATACTGTCACGCAGGTTGCGGCAATCATCATGGGAGGTGCCACTCTGATTGCCTACATTATCGGAGAGGGACTGGTGGATTCTGCATCAACAGAGCTGGTCATTGACACGCAGATTGAAGCAGGGGAGACAAATGAAGAGTAAGAGCAGGAGGCCTGGCAGATGCCGGGCCTCTTTTGCACCAAAAAAGAGATTATGGATGAAAGCTGTGGCCATCATCTTGATTCTGTGCACCATAGCGGCACCACTGCTGTATGCGTCAAGCGAAGCGGAGACAGAACTGGATCAGGAGCGGATGCAGGAGACAGAGCCTATCAATATCACGATTCCAAAACCATGCAAGACTGGAATAGTTACGGTATATGCACAAGGCCAGGTCATCTATCAATATGGAGGAGAAATCTACATACGGAACAACGGAAAGAACGGAGAAGAGGTTGAGATAGTTGTAGAGTATCCGGATGAATGGAGATGGCCGTGTAGTTGTTTTGAGGAGGAATAAGGCATGAAGAACGAAAACAGGGAAGTAATGAGAAATATCCTGTATGCGGTAGAAACAGGCGGACAGGTATATGGTGGGAAACAGTACGACAATTTCACACCAGCATATACAAACAGCCAGGCAGAGAAAGCAATCACGATTGGAGCAGGTGCCTGGTATGCGACAGAAGCAAGGAGGCTGCTGATAGCAATCAGAGAAGCAGACCCGGCAGGATTCAAAGAAATGGACTGGGCAGGAATCAGCAGTGACCTGGATACTGCTGCATGGAGCACCTACAAATTGGATGCAGATTCTGAGAAAGCAAATTGCATCTCATCCATTATCTGCAGCTTTGTAGGAATCAAGTGCCAGGATACGTTGATGGAGCAGCAGATTCAGGAGTATGAAAAAAGTATCACAGAGAAATACGGCACCATGCCTGACAGTGCAATGATGGAGTGTATCAACATCATCCATCAGGGAGGCAGCAGTGCTTTGAAAAGGATTCTGGGAAAGACTGTAAAACCTTATACAGCGCAGAGTATTTATGCTGCACTTTGCACTGATCCGGCAGATACTTCCAACAATAACCAAGTGGGAGACTATGTGACCAGGCAGAAAGCGGTATATGCAATGATTCAGAAATACTGTAAGGAGGACACGGGTATGACAGAAAGAGAAGCAAGGCAGAAAGTAGTGGATGCCATGAATGGGTGGATCGGCTTGAAACGGTCTGACCGCTCTCACATGGTCATCATCAATTTGTATAACTCTTGCCTGCCGCTGGCTAGAGGGTATAAGGTACAGCCGGATGATTCGTATTGCGCCACAGGAGCATCTGCAGCAGGAATCAAGGCAGGATTTACGGATATTATTCCGAGAGAGTGTAGCTGTGGTTATATGATTGAGCTATTCCAGAAAATGGGCCGCTGGGTGGAGAATGATGCCTATGTGCCTGATCTGGCAGACTATGTATTTTACTACTGGGAAGATGGGGCGAACTATGCCACCACGGACTGCACCGGATGGCCGGACCATGTAGGCATTGTGGCAGAGGTTAATAAAGATGAGGGGTATCTGGTAATTACAGAGTGCAATATGAGCGGCGGTGTAGTCGGTCAGAGAAAGCTGACTATCAATGGCAGATACATCCGGGGATATGGCATTCCGGACTATGCCTCTAAGGCCTCCACATCTGACAACAATTCGTCCTCTGCTGACTCCTCCAGCACCTCCGGCGGAATCAATAAGACACCGAAGTGGACGGGCCAGGTAACAAAAGACAGTCTCCCGGTTAGAACCTGGGCCGGAGACAGTTATGATAAAATCAAGTCATGGCCAACACTGGGCAATGGCAATCTGGTGGATGTGTGCGACACCATCAAGGCATCAAACGGACATGCCTGGTATTACATACGGATTGCCGACAAATTCTATGGCTTTGTGGATTCGTCTTACATCCAGAAAGCAGACAGCTCCTCCGGATCGGCGGGCAGCTCCGCTCCGTCCTACCAGGTGGGAAAGGTCTACACGCTGCAGGTAGAGCTGAAAGTAAGGACGGGAGCCGGAACCGGATGCGCCACCAAGAGCTATAGCCAGCTGACCGCGGATGGCCAGCGGCATGATAAGGACAAAGATGGATGCCTGGATGCCGGAACCAAGGTAACGTGCCAGGCTATTAAGAATGTGGGTAGTGACATCTGGATCAAGGTACCGTCTGGATGGATTGCAGCATATTACCAGGGAGAAATTTACGTCAAATAAACAAAAAAGTGGCTCCGGTAGTAATGCCGGGGCCATTATTGAATGTGTACTAATTAAACATATCCCACAGGAAATCTGGATTCACAAAACAGCAGTGAGGTCATAGCATTGCTCAAAGAAACATCAAAAAGATACGAGCAGACCATCATTATGATTACCCACAACCGCAGTATTGCGCAAACGGCAGACCGGGTATTACAGGTATCGGATGGCACTTTGACTGATTTTGGGAGGTGCCGTGAATGAAAAGCTATCTTAGTCTCATTCCGATTTCTGCAAAGGTACGCAAGCGGCAAAATCGTATGACTGTCTTGTGTATTATCATTTCGGTGTTTCTTGTCACAGCTATTTTCAGTGTTGCTGACATGATGATACGAACAGAAAGCGATTTTATGATAAGTAATCACGGAAACTGGCACATTGCAATAAAAAATATTTCACAGAACAATGCGAATGAAATCAGTAATCGTTCAGATGTTACAGCAGTTGGTGTAGCCTCTCAATTTAATTTTGAAGGAGAACAACCGTACCGAGTCAACGAAAAACGAACTGTTTTGTATGGCACCGATGAAGTCTATATTACTCAGATTTCAAATGGAATTGTAGAAGGAACATTTCCGGCGAACGATGAGGAAGTTATGCTTACACCTAATTCTGTAACTGCTTTAGGAGTACAGCTTGGGGATAGCGTAACCTTGCATACCCCTGCTGGAGATCGGACATTTACAATCTCCGGCTTTGGTACAGATGATGAAAGCTATTATAGCAATCAGACTTACTTGATAGGCTCTTATCTGACGCAAAGTGCATTTACTTCTGTTATGGCACAAAACGGAGTAACAAACAATGAGTTGACCTATTATGTGCAGTTTGAAAGTGCAGCGAAAGCGGCAAATGCAATAACAGAACTACAGACACAGTATCAATTATCCGATGGGAGTATTTCTGAAAATACCGGCGTTATGGGCATGGCTGGGCAAAGCAACAATACAGCGATGCAGAGTATGTACGGATTGGCAGCAATTCTATTTGCTTTAGTGTTGCTGGCAGGAATATTGATGATTTCTGGCAGTATGAATAGCATCATTGCGCAACGAACTCAATTTTTTGGAATGTTGCGTTGCATTGGTGCAAGTCGTCAACAAATTATCCGTTTTGTCTGTTTGGAGGCATTGAACTGGTGTAAAACCGCGGTACCTATTGGAGTGGTTTTTGGAACAATAATTAGTTGGATTATTTGTGCCACACTTCATTATGGAATTGGTGGAGAATTTTCTACAACGCCAGTCTTTCAGATCAGCCCTGTTGGACTTATCAGTGGCGTAGTTGTTGGAGTGGTAACAGTATTTTTAGCAGCACAATCCCCAGCAAAGCGGGCTGCTAAAGTTTCACCCATATCTGCGGTTTCTGGCAATGTAGGTAATAAATCTTCTGTTAAACACGCTATCAAGTTTAGCCTAGGAAAAATTGATAATTCACTTGGCATACATCATGCGGTTGAAAAAAAGAAAAACTGGTTTCTGATGACGGCTTCCTTTGCACTGACTATTATATTGGTTTTTTCTTTTTCTGTAATTTTAGATTTTGCAAAGCAACTTGTTCCATCGTTAAGTGTCACATCAGCCGATATATCATTATCCAGTTATGCAAATAAAATGGATATTGAGCGCAGCTTGGTCGATGAAATCAAAAAAATAGATGGGGTTGCAAATGCTTATGGAAGTAGCTATGTAGAAAACATTCCTGCAACATCTTCAAGGGCAGGAATAGACCATATCAATATTGTTTCTTATGATGATACACTTCTGGATTACTCAAAAGGTAGTATTGCGCAGGGAGCATTAGATGCAGTTTACGGGGACAGTAATAAAGTGGCAACCGTATTTAATAGAAACAATTCCTTGCGCATCGGTGATACCATCCAGTTTGCAGGTGAAGAAGTCGAGATTACCTGCGCTCTGTCACAAGGGCTATTCGGAGATGATTTGATTATTATTTGTTCGCAGGAAACATTTGACCGTATCATGGGCGATACAAAGTATGGTCTTATTGGAATTCAGTTAGATTCAAACGCAACTGAAGAAACGATAGCAGAAATTAGAAGCCTTGAAAACGATGATATTATCATTACAGATCAGCGTGAAGGCAATAGACAAAATAATGCTACCTATTGGGCTGCACGAATTGTTTGTTATGGTTTTTTAGCTATTATCGGAGTTATCTCGCTGTTTAATATCGTCAATAGCATCTCTATGAGTGTATCTGCGCGGATTAAGCAGTATGGTGCAATGCGAGCTGTTGGTATGGATAATAGGCAGCTTAAACGAATGATTTCTGCGGAAGCGTACACCTATGCAATTTCTGGTTTGATGGTTGGATGTGGCATTGGACTTCCTCTTAGCCGATTTTTATATAATCGCCTAATTACACATTATTTTGGAATTGAGTGGAGATTTCCTATCCTATGGTTTGGAATTGTCGTTGCCTTTATCTTTATATCTGCTATTGTGTCTGTCTATGCTCCTGCAAAGAGAATTCGCAATATGCCAATTACTGCAACCATCAATGAATTATAGTTTTATGTTTTAATCTGCCGCACGACGGCAAAAGAAAAAAAGCCGTCGTAAAGCAGAAACCCGACGACCCTCATGCAATCAGCAGGGGCGGCATTTTAGGAGGATGCTATATCGGCATTATCAAGCCTTGTAAACCAGTATAATCATAGGTTTTCTTGTCGCGCCAGTATCCCTTTGTGGGGAGCTGGAGTTTTTGCTTGCCGTTTTTTAGATAGACGAGCGGTTTGTTACCGCTGCCGTTCCCCGCCTTCGTTTGGTTCACCCGTCAACTGCCCGTGAATCGAAATGGAGGTACATAATGAAGAAAGTCAATCTTAGGGACTTATATCCCGATGTTTATAAAACCGATTACTTTGTAGAAGTAACAGAAGATGTGCTGGAGACAATCCGAGCCTCTGAGCGTGCGGAAGCTGCTTATGACCGGAGGATGTATCGCTATAAGGCGTACTACTCCCTGGATTGCGACAATGGCATTGAAAATGCAATCTTGCTGAAGCCCGCAACGCCGGAAATGCTTCTGGAGGAAAAGCAGCTGTGGGAGCAGATCTATGCCCGGTATTACTTAGGTATGCGCGTGAGCGAGATCGCCGCAGCAGAGAGTGTAGATCCAAGCCGTGTCTGTGACAGTATCCGGCGCGAGGACTGCACGGGGGCTTAAAGATACTTCTTCACGGCCGCCTAAAGACTTGGGGGGAATCCTGCGGCGCACAAGTAAAACGACGCTGCGGAGTTATGACAACCGCGCT